>Ga0326728_10005420_pt1 | contig 35866 bp, 27 predicted proteins | sample MB3enrmetagenome_FD_207602 | JGI IMG/M metagenome (GOLD analysis project Ga0326728, IMG submission 207602) | Lab enriched peat soil microbial communities from McLean, Ithaca, NY, United States - MB31MN | ecosystem: Environmental > Terrestrial > Soil > Wetlands > Peat | place: USA: New York...
CAGGACCTTGCACGAGTTGGTTGGCTGCAATGAACATCTCCGATTGCTCAATCTTGCGTTTGCCAAGTGCCATGTCTCCGTGTAGCGAACTCCCTCTCACGGTTCAATCCGAAAGCAACTTTTTGAGGCTTTTTTAACGGGCTGCTAGGGCACCAAACGAATCCGGTAGTACCGCGAGGGCGTGTTGGTCGCACCACCGGCATCCAAGAAATTCGTTGTGGTGTCTCCGTTAACAGGAATCATAATCGAGCCGCTGATGTCGATAAAGTTGTTGGTGTACCCGCCATTGCCATCGCCCAAGGTCGCCTGGATCGCGTTGGTCCTCACACCAGCCGTCGCCCAAGTGATCACCACGTCGTCACCTTGCGGTAGGATCGAGATGATCCGCAACGCCGAGGCGCTGTTGGTCGGATTCAGACCCGCCAGAAACTGGTTGGTGTTGCTCATCCCCTTCCCTAGGGGATCGGCATCAGGCGCTGCCTGCGGGCAGTTGGTGCAGTTGAAGTACTGCAACTGCCACGCCTGAAACGGCGTCAGCACTGTGATGTAGCCGGACTGGGTATTGGTGCTCGAGCCACCGGAGCCGCTGACTATCTCCGTCACGGTATAGGTGCCCGCAGCGGCATAGGTATAGAGCACGCTGTTGGTCGTCACATTGGTCTGCCCGCCGTCACCGAAGCTCCAGTACCGATTGCTGATAATGCCGGTGGAGGTGTCGGTGAACATCACGGTCAATGGGGCGGTTCCGCTGGTCGGACTGCCGGTGAAACTGGCCACCGGTGCCGGCGTCACCACCGTGATGTAGTTGGGCTGCGTGTTGGTGCCCGAGCCGCCGGGGCCGGTCACGATCTCCGTCACGGTGTAGGTGCCCGCAGCGGCATAGGTATAGAGCACGCTGTTGGTCGTCACATTGGTCTGCCCGCCGTCACCGAAGCTCCAAAACCAGTTGGTGATAATTCCGGTGGAGGTGTCGGTGAACATCACGGTCAATGGGGCGGTTCCGCTGGTCGGGCTGCCGGTGAAACTGGCCACAGGCGCCGGCGTCACCGCCGTGATGTAGTTGGGCTGCGTGTTGGTGCCCGAGCCACCGGAGCCGCTGACTACCTCCGTCACGGTATAGACGCCTGCGCCGTAAGTGTGAACAACGCTGTTGGTCGTAATATTGGTCGTGCTGCCGTCACCGAAGCTCCAGAACCAATTGCTGATAATGCCGGTGGAGGCGTCGGTGAACGTCACCGTCAATGGGGCTGTTCCGCTGGTCGGACTGGCGGTGAAACTGGCCACCGGTGCAGGCGCGGGAACCGGGATGGTGTAATCGGCCACGACGGGCAGGTGATCGCTGGCGGTGGTGAGGTATTGGTAAAGCTGCGACGCGGTAATCCCCGTCACGTTCGTGTTCAGATCGTTGTTCAGTGACGTATTGGAACCGGAGTTTACGCTGCCTTCGTATGGAGTCGTGCCATTGTTGCCGAACGTGTGGTAGGTTCCGGAAACGTAGGCCAATCCACCGGCAACGCTGTAATAGACGTTGCTCGACATCACCTCAAGATCATCCCGGTACTGCAGATCCGTGGCCGACTCACTCTTCATGCCGAGCAAGGAATTAACGGCCCAATTGATGCCGGCAGTGCCGGAGGGGTTGAACGGGTCGAATCCTTGAATACCAATCAGCGTCGTGCTGACGATGTCTTGGTACGACGTCTCGGTACTGGTGCTGATGTTGTAATCGCCGACGTAGAGAACCCGGGAGTTGGCGGCTAGCGTGGCCGAATTGGTACGGATGATCCCGGCTTCGATGGTGCGCCGCGTTATGCTACTGGAATCCGTACCCGATTTGTAGTGACTTACGTAGACGTAGAACATACTCGAGGCGTTTGTCGGCACGCCTGCGGGAGCAAACAAGTAACGCCCGACCTGCCGGGCCTCCCCCGATCCACTTGGCGTGCCAACGCCAACGGACTCGAGAAGTTGTACCGTATTCGTGTTGTAAACCAAAGCACTGGGGCCGCCGCCGGTGCCGCCAGTGGACGTGAGTTGCAAACCACTCATGGCGTACACGGCTGATATGCCACGGGAAGTACAAAAAGCATTCAAACCATCCAGGATCGGTTGGACCGTGGTCGGGTTGCTGGTCGTCTCCTGTAGCGCCAGAATGTCGATCGGCTGTGCCGGATCGTTGCCCACGATTTCTTCGCCGATCCCTTCGAGCACGCCGCCGTTCGTCACACTTCCGCCGCTTGACGGAGCGATCAAGCCGGGGAGCGGAGTGGTATAGCCATCAGTGTCGGCCTCGATGTTGTAGGTAACCACGCGAATGGTTCGAGTCTGGGCGGAGGCGACCGCCGTAATGCCGCAGGCCGCGAAGAAGGCCATGCAGCCCAAAAGAACGCGGATTGTAACCGTTTTCGTTGAAAGTGTTTTCTTCGTCAGAGTCCCTGATCTATGTCCAAGAATGATTCGACATAACGCGTCACTTGATGCGGCCTGCCCTTTGCCGTGAAACGATCAATCCGACATCCCTGCCGCGCAAGGATGTCGGGGATCCTGTCTGAAACAATTAACCCGCCAATAAACACTCCTCGCCCTGCCACGCCGACTGTTCTCCCTGTTTGCCCTGGCTGTGGCAGAGCGAGGCTTTGAGTTCTGCTTTTGCTGCTGCTACGCGCGACGGCGACACATTCTGCCTAGTGCGGTTCGCAGGCTATCCCGGTAACGTGACAACCAAGGGGCACGTACGTTACATTCTGGTAAAGAACGGATGCCGAGCCGCCACTTGCAAGAGATTGACTCGTGGTCATGGACTCACACACCGCTGGCCTTTCATGGGCTGGAAGACTAGCATGGAGGTTTGGTGCAGCTCGGGCACGGATTCCAGTAATAGTCGTGGTGCCTCTCCCACTCGGTGGCTGCATCCTTCATCTCGATTTCCAATCTTTGGTACGTCGCCTGCGGCAACCATTCGGCATGACCGTCCACGAACACGAAGTTCATGCCACCGGCATGCCTCGGCGGAACCGTCGGGTTGACGTATTGGGAAAGATAGTAGCCATCCGTGAAAGGAAAAGAGTTGTTTTCGCTCTCGCTAAGGAAGATGGTCTGACCCGGTTTGTCGCAGAGGGTGCGTTTGTAGACAGCCCCCGCACACCCCGTCAGAACGCGGTTCATGGCGTACGAAAACCACGGATTGGCCATGCTTGGCGGCCCACTCAGCGCCGTCGTCTTCAGACTGGGACACACGTAAATGGACCTTACCCCGGGCAAAGGAATTTGGTTTATCGCGTTGGGCGGATAAAAATTCGTTAACGCCGGTGTGCCGACGACGTGGCTGAGGACATTGAACCAAGCCTGGACGTTGTAACTTTGGTCGATCGGAGCACTCGCGGTGCTTCCCTCGTACGGCATGTAGTCATCGTACTCATCGCAATAGATCCCCAACGCCAGCCCCCACTGGTGCATGTTGTTCAGACAGGAGGTTGCGTTTGCCTTCTCTCGGGCCTTGCCCAATGCCGGCAACAACATGCCGGACAGAATCCCGATGATGACGATCACAACGAGAAGCTCGATCAGCGTGAATGCCGCTGTGCGACCAGGGCCGGGCTTCAGCGGCGGCGCTTGAATCAACGCCGATTGTCTGTGTGCCCGGACTGTTGCTTGCGGCGAGAGCCTGAATGTATCCGAATTCATTTCGTTCCTCCTTCAAGTTCACTCGCTGAACTTCCCCATGGTCTGAGGCGCTCGAACCATCACCCGCCCCACTGAGGATGACCCTACCCGGGTCAGGTTAAGGGTATGTCACAGAAAAGTTACAAATGAGAAACGAATCTCCGCGGCCCCACTCCTGTTCCCGGACGCGCCCGGGTGCCGGAGATTTTCTCGCACTGAGTTGTCTCCGGCACCGCTGCGCGCTCACTGTCGTTCTCGCTTCGGGTTCTCGCCCTTACGGCCCGAGACGGATTCGGTAGAACCTGTTCGTTCCGCTCGAATCCACATAGTTGGTGCTCGTATCGCCGGTGACGTTGATGATGATCCAGCCGCTGATGTCGGTGAAGTTGTTGCTGTTGTAACCGCCGTCAGCGGCTCCAGCCGCTTGCACCACGTTGGTCCTCACGCCCGCCGTGGACCACGTGACCGTCACGTTCGTGCCCTGTGGCACAATGGACGTGATCCGGAATATCGACGCGGGGTTGGTCGGATTCAGACCGAGCAAGAACTGGTTGGTATTGCTGATCCCCTTGCCGAGCGGATCCGCATTGGCCGCCGCATTCGAGCAACTGTTGCAACCGAAGTACAACTGCTGCCACGCTGCAAACGGATCGTAGCTTGTGATCGTAACCTGATCACTGGCGGAGCCTCCGGGGCCGCTGACGGTCTGCGTCACCGTATAAGTACCGGTCGCGAACGTATGCGTCGGGCTGGTCCGTGCGGCGAAGTTTGTCTGGTTGCCGTCACCGAAGTTCCAGAACCAATTCGTGATCGATCCGCTTGAGGTGTCGGTGAAATGCACGGTGAATGGCGCCGTGCCGGATGTCGCGCTGGCATTGAAGCCGGCCGACGGCGGAGCGGGCGGTGTGATGGCGTTGTAAACCGTCGCATAGTTGGTCGAGACGGCGATCCTGTAGAACAGCACGCCGTCGCCCGCCTCTGCCGCTGTGCCATACGGCGCGATGCCGAACGATCCCACACCGATGTCCACGGAGTTCCCTGCGCTCAGCGTAGCCACAGCGTAGGGCGTCTGGTCGCTGAGCACGGCGTCGGTCGGATTGACATACAGCCACGTGTTGGTGCCGAGGGGGTCCGTCTGAATGATCACGCTAACCGGAGTACCCGTCGGGAAGGTGGTCGTGCCAAACGCCCAGGGAGACTGTCCCGTGCTCTCGACGCCGAAGGCGACGTTGCCCAAGCCGTTGGTGCTCCTTGCTGAGAACCGGTAGTCGGCAAAGCCACCGCTAACAGTGCCGCCATTATACATGTACAGCCCGGTGATGTAGTAAGGGGCGGCGTTCGTCGCCGCGTGCGTAATGCTCACCAACATCCCGAGGAACACCGTATTGCTGGAAAGCGGGAAGTTCTTTATGGAGGTCCCGGGCGAGCTGTTCAGCCCCGGATCCACAACCGCGCCATTCGCAACCTGGAGCGGATACGGCTGCGCGCCCAGCGCCAGCCAACCATTCTGACCATTGAGGTTACCGGAGTTGTAGGTGCTGAAGTTATCAGACCAGAACAGGTAACCAGAGGACAGCGTTACTGTGCGCGAGTCAATCTCCGTCCCCGCGGTGGCGTTGCTGAAGGTGATGGTGTCCGTGTAGAAACCCGCCGCCAAGGCATTGGCGTTGGTGTTAAGCGAAACGGTAATGTTCGTCGCTGCGCATCCGGCCAAAGAGCCGGTCGTGGCACTGAGATTAATCCAGTTGGCCGTCTTGCTTGCCGTCCAATTGATCGGAGCTCCGGTGCTCAACGTGTAAACCTGATTCGCCGGGCTGAACGGACCGCCGGGGTTGCCGGTTGGGTTGAAGCTGTCGGAGGGCTTGACAGTTTGATCGACCAAGGTCAACTGGACGGCTCGAGTTGTGGTGCCGAGGGCACTGGTGGTATTCGTGAACGTGATGGTGGACGTGTTGGTTCCGGTGACCAAGCCGGTGACATTCGTGTTGAACGAAGCGGTGACTGTGGCGGTGCCGCCGGAGTTCAGCGTGCCGCTCGCAGGGGATAACGTTACCCAGTTCTGGTCAGCGCTCGCGGACCAATTCACCGTGTTGGTGCCCGGGTTGGCCAGATAGTAGGTCTGCGTATCCGGATCCGCGCAGCCGGTCAGCTCGGTGGAAAATAACCCAAGGATCGGCCCGACCGAGATCTGGCCCGGGCCGCCAGGAAACGGCTCGCCTCCGATGGGGGCAATTACGATACCACGAAGACTCTGGGCGTAGCCCGAGACCACGATGATGTTGGTGTCGGCGTCGCTGCCGGTCGGAATATTCCCATTGTAACCGGTCGGGTCGGTCCAGGTATAGATCGTGTCGCCGCCGTTTTCGTCGGTATTGGCGGAGATGTACAGATTCACGTTGGTCGTGTTACCAGAAATCTGAGTCGAGGCCGCCACCCCGAATGCGTCGTAAGCCTCGATGAAGCCGTTGCTGACCCAGGTGCCACCCACCAGGGAGTACTTCAGCACGGCGTTGGGGCTGACGGTGGAATCGGCAACATAAAGAGTATCAACGGCGTTCGTGCCACCGCTCAGGTTCAGAAGGGCGAAGGACCACGGGCCGCCGCTGGTGGGCAGACCGGGCAGGTTCGTGTAGATCTGACCGCTGGTGGTGGGCAGACCCGGGCCGGCCGTGGCGAGGCGGAAAGCACTTCCCGATGCGTCGCTGAAGTAAACCTGATTGCTGAAGATATTGACTTGCCGGAGGTTGGCCACGCCCGTGCCGAGTTGCGTGGCCAGAGCGGATCCGCGGGTCGAATAGCGAATGCTGCTGGTGTCGCCGCCGAACCAGAGGTTGGTGCCGTCGGTGCTGGCTGCACTGCGGAAATCCTCACCACTGGCCAGCGAGTTCGTCTGGGCCGTCGTCGTGTTGATATGGCCGAAGCCGTCCACCAACGCGATAATGCGCGGGGCTTCCGTCGAGTAACTCGATATCAAAGAGTAGTTCGTGAATTGTCCCAGCGTTGCACCATAACCGCCCACCAAAATGAACCGGCCGTCCTCGGAAAGGCTGATCAAACCTCCCGCGTAATCACTACCGGGGAGGAGCAGCGGGCTGTTCGCGCCGAAGGAGTAGTTGGTCGGCAACATGACCGACTGGACGAACGTTCCGTCGGTTTTGTACTCATCCAGGAAGACAGAATTACCGGTATTGGTTAAGATCTGCGTCCCATCGCCGACGCGGCACACAACCAGGTTGCCCGGCGTAAACGACCCGCCCATTGCGACCGTCGCGAGTGCTAACGTCACCAGTGAACTGACCAAAGCAAGAATTCTCTTCATTGTCTTTACCTCCTACCCTTTCACACCAGTTTGTTGATGTTTGTTGATTTTTCGACTGCCCAGTGCTTTCTCACCTGCTGTCACATTGCCGAGCGATATGTGTTTGTCTGAATCGTTCCGACGAAGCCGGGCGCCTAAAACTCTCGCCACCGATCTCCAAGTGCCGGCCTCATCGCACATCATGTCGCGCCGGTGGTACCATTCAGACGTTACGAACCGGCGGCGTCCCTGTGAAGAAAGGGAAACGTTTCGGCGAGCCGGTGGCGATGGCGGAGGATTGAGTGTTTTACGGCGGTGATGCAAAGCTTTGAGGAAAACGCAGCCGACCGGGGTTCATCTAGTTGTGGATGCGGCAATTTGTTGTTTGTTTTTGCCTGCATATCCGATCGGCTGCGTTTTCCCCAAAGAGTGTTGCACGCCCCCAACGCGCGCGTCTCCATCAGCGGCAAGTGATTCCGATGTTTCTCATTCATCCTCTTGGCAGACTGCCTCTGTACCGTAACAACTCAACGGCGAATAGGTTACATTTCAGAGAATAATGGATCCAGTTAGAATTCCTTTGGCGACAACCCCGCCGCAAATTGGGAGACGCACTCTTCGACCCGCGCGGTGCGAACATTAACCGTCGCCTGGTCAATTCCACCACGGCTGCGAGAACGCAAGCCGATGCGGGAACTCATCCTGGACATGGACAGTTAAGGCACATGCTTCTCGTTCGAAGCATGGGGTGTCACGGTGGTGATAGGATGTCCTTCCCTCGGCCCACAACGGGGGGCCGGCCCCGTCACCTCATCGGGATCGAATGGACAATGCACCTTGGAATACTTGTTTGCAGAAGAATGAGCGCATGCAGAGCGGACACTGATTTCAATCGTCATCGTCGTCCGCTTTCACGGCCCACGTCGGATACGGAATTTGTGAGCCTTTCATCGCACGCCAGATGATGTGGTTAAACAAGTCCTCCGGGCATTGGTCGTTTTTTTCGAGCGGCAGACGTGCGGAGACATAGGCGTCCTTGCGTAGAAGCCGGTCAGAAATTTCCCTCGGCTCCGGATTCATTTGATCCAACGGCACGTTGTTCGGCACGGCGGCAAACGGCGTGAAGTCCGGCGTGTTCGTGAAGCAGTCGAACATCGGGGTTGCCGTCGCGTCCATTTGGTTCATCGGCGGCAGGCCGAGAATGAGTTCGATCGTGCGCAACAAGCTGGTCTGGTTGTATTGCGTGCTCACAACCTGGCCGCGTTTGGTCCAAGCGCTGACGACGAAAGCTGTCGTGCGGTAGCCGCTCACATGATCCCAGCCGTTCTGTGGGTCGTCTTCAACGGCAAAAATGCACGTATCCTTCCAAAACTTGCTGTGGCTGACTGCTTCTACAACTTGACCGAAAGCGAGATCGTTATCGGCCACCTGCGCGGCGGGCGTGGGCGAGTTGGTCTTTGCGCCGCTGGTGTGGTCGTTGGGTAGCCAGAGGATGACAAGATCCGGGAAGCCGCCGGTTTGCTCACACCGCTTCAACTCTTTGATAAACTGCGCGGCGCGAAAAAGATCCGGCACATCCAAATCCCACCCAATCGTGTTCGTTGCCATATAAGGCCGCAACGATTCGATATCCGGCTCGCTCCACAACGCAATCGTTTCTGTGCCGTTGATGAATTCGCGGTAAACATCCAGAAAACCCGGCTTGTCTTTGCGCGTTGAATCCTTCCAATGTTTTTGATCGGTGGTGAATTCGCCAAAGTCGCGCAGCGTTTTGCCGTGCGCGAGCGCGTTGTCCCAAACGAAGCCCGCCGGTGAATATGCGAGTGCGTCCCTGCCTTCTTCGCCACAACCGCCAGCCGGATAGCTGCGCGCGAAACCAGCAAACGATTTTTCCATGTAATCTGTCGCGAGTGCGCTGTCGGCCCACTGGTGACCGTCGGCGCTCAAAATTCCCGAGCAATAAGTGTTGTCGAGCAGCGCGAAATCGTGAACAAGCTTGTGCTCGTTGGGCGTGACGCGCCCACCGAAGACGCACAGGTCCGGATCGCCGTTGCCTACCTTCACGTCGCCCAACACCTGGTCGTAAGTGCGGTTTTCCTTGATGACGTAAATGACATGCTTGAACACGCTTGGCTCGCCGACGCGCTCGGGTACGGGCCGCGCTGGCTGATCGGGCCGCGCGGGCAATTTTGCTTGAGTGAGGAGCGGATAACGCAGATTTGCCAGCGCCGTTTGCGTGAACGCCGCCAACGTGCGCGCAGACGGTATGGGGACGAGTGACAGCGAACCGTAGTATTCCGTGGATTTGAACTCGACCCGACCATCGGACTTGCGCGGTCGCCCGGGGCTGAGTTCTTTGATGTTCGCTACGTAAATCGCATTCCGTTTCGCGTCGCCAACGATGGCACCGGGAAACCAGCCGACCGGAATCAGGCCGAGCAGTTTCGATCTGCCCGGCCTGAATTGAACGACCGCGACGGCGTTTTGCGTTCCGTTGCAGACGAAGAGCGTGTTGCCCGATTTGTCGAAAGCGAGGGCATTGGGCTGCGCGCCGAATGGGTCGCCCGGATTCTGCCGCGCGCAAATCGTCTCCACCATTTGATCCGTGCGCGTGTCAATGACGCTTAGCGTATCGCTGCCCGCGTTGGCGACGACGAGATAACGTTTGTTCGGTGACAGTGCCAGCGCCGAGGCGTGCAGGCCGGTGAGAATTTCAAATTGCGGACTGTGAATTTCAGATTGGTTTGAGTTCTGGCTCAAATCAATTACCGAAACCGAACCTTCGCTGGCGATGTAGCGCACGGGATCAGCGCGCACAAACGTGCCGCGCCCGGCGGGACCGGTGACACTGTTCGTGGCGGGCCGCCGCCCGCCCCAGTTGCTGACGTAAATTTTGTGACCGGTGGTCGCTACGTCATAAGGCGCGACGCCCACATCCCAAATTCGCCGTACGCGACCGGTTGCAGCGTCCATTTCGGCCAGCCGATTTGAAAGATTGAGCGCGACGTAAAAACGTTTGCCATCCGACGAAACTGCGATACCAGCCGGAATTTCCGCCGCGCGTCCCGGAGCGTTGGCCGGCGGCAGTGCAAAGGAAAACAGAGCGACGACCTTGTAATCTGACTGAACACCGAAGACCTTGATGTCGCCGTTGACGTTTGCGAAGTAAATTCGAGAGCCGTCCGGCGAAAAAGACAAGCCCGTGTAGCTGATTTGGGCTTTCTCGTCCGGTTTGGGAATGCCAGTGGAGACGGGTTCTGATGCGAGGCTTTTGTTATTGTCCGACGGCAGCGGCACATGCTGGTGGATTCGCCCCGTTGTTGGATCCACGACGACCAACTCATGTGTCAGACCGGCGGTTACGAGCAATTTGCCGTCGGGGCTGAGCGCCAACGCCTGCGGTCTCATGCCGGGGAGTTCAACCAAAGTTCCGGCGGGGGTTAAAAGTTGATTGACCGGCGTGATGCAACGATTCGCGCCAAACCGGCCAACCGGCTCGGTACTGGCGTCGAAATCCGCTGCGGTTGTTGTCATTGCCGCAATGAGAATAGGAAATGCAGCAAACAAAACTCGGCGGTCAAAACCTTTGCGTCTCTTTTCTAAAGACCATGCCCTCACTTTTTCGAGGCACGGGATCATTTTTTCTCTGCGTTTGTGTTTCCCGCCCGACGCATTTCCAGTTGGCGTTTGAGATACGTGTCCTCCGGCGCTTCGAGCCAAGCGGTATACCAAATGTCACCAAGCATTTGACCGGCTTTCACGAGTTGTCCTTCGAGAAACGCTTTGCCTTTTACGCCAGCTTCGCCCTCCCCGGAAAGCTTGCCCTCTTTCTCAAGCTGATAGAGCGGTTCGACCAGCTTGTTCTGCTCAACAATGTAAGCCACCACTGCGCCGAACATTCCGTCGGGGCGCGCCGGATTGCCGACCCGTTCGGCGGGGTGAATTTTGCCGACCATCGTTTCCAATTTCGGCCCGCCGGTTTTGCGGAAGTAACCACCGTCAATCCACGCGTGGAACGTGTGAGCGGTCGTGTAGCCGTGCGGGTTGTCGCCCACCCAGCCGTTGAAGTGGATCGTCGTGTGGAGCGGTTGCGAGCCATCGCCGACGAAGTGTCCCATCACACCCATGACGTAAATGACGTTGGCTTCCGCGTTAGCTACTTCTTCGGGCGTGCCGCCGTCTGCCTGATAGGTCTTCAAATAACTGAAGCACGATTTCAATTTTGCGAAATTCTCCACGATTGCCCAAGGCAGAAACCCCACCAACCCCCGCGTGTGATCCGGATCTTTCGCCGGGTCAATCGCCGGGAAACGCTCGGGGTGCATCGCGCGCGCGATCGCCAACTCCGAGACAAAATCATAACGCAACGATGGCAACGTTTTCGGCGTCAGTCCGTAAGGCTTCAATTCCTCCAGATCAATGTAGTGATCCGGAGGGTTGACATTACGCAGCGGCAGGTCAATTGAGTTACGCCAGCGATCCGGCTCGCCGCCGAGAAAGGCGACTCGCTCCCGCCCTGCGGGCGTCAACATAAACGCCGGGAAATCCGCTGGCAGTGATGCCAGCGCGAGTTGGTTAATGACATAATGACCTTCGTAATCCCAAGCGCCGACGTTGCCAACACCAAGCCAGATACACGCGAACAACACCCTTATAAGCCCTATGAGTACCGACGGTCTATTTTTCATAATTTAATCAGTTTCGACACCGCTAATCACAATTTCTCGATTTAATAGGGTTTCGCCCTCGTATCCTCTGCATGCACGAATTATTAGCATTGAGCTGGTAACCCTGCTGTGAGTTGCTTGTCACGGGCTCAAGCACAAAAGCCCTCAGCCCGTGCTCTTCTTGGCTTCACATCTGTGACATTCAGCTTGCTGTGTGATGAGAAAGTGGATTTCACATTTATCCGTGTTTGGGTCGAGACGCGTGTAGGCAGCGCGAGTCTTGCTGGCACTCTACTGAATGCGCATTTGTTAGCCGTTGTCGGCCTTGGCCACACACGGCGTTCCATTAAGCCGACGGATTCACCCGGCAGGAATCAGCCGCCACAACCCTCCACGGACTACTGGACTAAAGAAACGGATCTAGTATTACAGAATTGTGGAGGTCGTGTTACAAATGAGAGAATTCAGGCAAGAGCTGGCTGGAGCGGACGCGGTTCAGTTGTCGCCGTCGCCGAGCGCCCACATTTCCAGCACCCGATCGTCCGGCTCGGCGGTAAACTGAGTGTTGGCCAGCGCCGGGTTGTCGAAACTTAGATCACCGAAGCTGCTGTTGGTGGTATTGACCAGCAGTACGGTCGTGCCGATGGACGGACAGAGCGAACCGACCATGCCCACATGGAGACGGCAGGCGATTCGCCCAAGAAGAAGCCGACCGAAAAGCAAGGTCTGGTTAGGGCAATATTGTATATAAGTCCCCAAATTAGGACACTACCAAGAAAACGCGCCGCTTGTTTCTCCGTCTCGGTTATTGTAAGCTGGCGGCGCTATGAAATCAAAAACACTCTGCTCGTCTCTCGGATTCGTTTCCGGGTTGGTCTTCGCCGCCGGGCTGTTTGCACAGACGCCCCCAATCGAATTCCCCTCGCCCAGCCCAGCCAGTACGCTGAAACAGCACATCGGTCTCACGGACATTGAGATCGTCTATTCCCGGCCCGGCATGAAGGGCCGTGCAATCTTTGGCGGCTTGGTCCCTTACGGCGCAGTGTGGCGCACGGGTGCGAACGCCTCTACCAAGATCTCCTTTAGCACCCGCGTTAAGCTCAACGACACGGAAGTTCCCGCGGGCAAATACGCCCTATACACCATCCCCGATGAAAAGGAGTGGACGGTGATCATCTATAAGGACACGGCCGCGAGCATTTTCAATTATAACCAGACGAACGATCTGATGCGCATCAAGGCCGTGCCGGTGAAACTCGCCGAGCCTGTCGAGACGTTCACAATCGATATCAACGACATCCGTGACGATTCGGCCACCCTCAATCTCGTTTGGGAAAAGACGCGCGTCCCTGTGAAGCTCGCAGTGGACCTTGTCAGCACACTCGTGCCGCAAATCGAAGCGGTCATGGCGGGGCCCGGTGACAAGAAGCCGTATTATCCGGCAGCGATGTTTTATTTTGATCACGGGCTGGATTTGCAGAAGGCCAGCAAATGGATCGACGCCGCCATCGCTGAGCGTGAGACCTATTACATCGTCCATCTGAAGGCCAAGATTCGCGCCAAGCTGGGCGACAAGGAAGGAGCTATCGCCGCAGCCAAACGTTCAACCGAACTGGCCATCAAAGCCGAAGGCCCAAAGAGCGGCTACGTGAAGATGAACGAAGACCTGATCTCGAGTGTCCACTGATTGTGCGGATTGTTCCTGTCTAAACCAAATACATCAACCGTAGAGACTGGAGGAGATGTCATGAACAAACTCAGATACATCCTGATTATCATTGCAGTAGCCATCGTCAGCGCATCGCCGCTCATGGCCCAGCGAAAACGCGCCAGCCCTCATGAGACGATCAGCGCGGTCATTGATGGCAACAAGGTCACGATTGTTTACGGGCGTCCTTATTCCAAGGATCCCAGGAGCGGCGAAATTCGCAAAATCTGGGGAACGCTGGTGCCTTATGGAAAGGTCTGGCGCACGGGTGCCGACGAAGCCACGCTCCTGACTACCGAGCAGGCGATCGTGCTGGGAGAGACGACAATTCCGGCGGGAACCTACTCCTTGTTCACTTTCCCTGTGGAAAACGGCCCGTCAAAGCTGATCGTCAACAAGAAGACCGGGCAGTGGGGAATTCCATACAATGAAAAGAATGAATCGACAAATGAATTGGCACGGGTTGACCTGAAGAAGGACACGCTGGGTAAGACGGTGGATCAGTTCACCATGGCCATTGAGCAGAAACCGTCGGGAGGCGGCGTGCTGAAATTGATGTGGGAAAACACCCAGTTCTCGGTGCCGTTCACCGTCAAGAAATAACGCAGCCGCACAGGTTTCCCTCGTCACAAAATCTCGTCGCGACCGTGGACTACTCCTTGGGCCGGTCGCGACGGGTTTTCAGAGCGCACGTGCCCATGAAAATAACAATTTCATTCAAAAGGCCGGACCGACACACCCCTTTCTTGCACCTCGTAGCTGCTGGTGCCTGTTTGCTGGCCAGTTTCCCTGGCAGCACCCCAGCCGCCGAACCGCCACCAGATTCAGCCATCTTGCAGGAACTGCGCAGTTTTCGCGAGATGGGCAGCGTGCTCTACATCGCGGCGCATCCCGACGATGAAAATACGCAACTGATTGCCTACTTCGCGCGCGGCCGAGATTACCGTACGGCCTATCTCTCGGTGACGCGCGGCGATGGAGGCCAGAACGTGCTCGGTCCCGAGTTCGGCGAAAAGCTGGGCGTGGCCCGCACACAAGAATTGCTCGCTGCCCGGCGACTCGACGGTGGCCGACAGTTTTTTACCCGTGCGATTGACTTCGGATTCTCCAAGGACTATCGCGAAACCCTGAGCATTTGGGACAAGCAACAAGTGTTGTCGGACATGGTGCGCGTCATTCGCGAATTCCGGCCCGATGTACTCATCACGCGCTTTTCTCCTCAGCCGGGTAACACGCATGGCCACCACACGGCATCGGCCGTGTTGGCCGTCGAGGCGTTCAAGCTCTCCGGCGATCCCAAAGCATTCCCCGAGCAACTCGGCGACCTGACGCCGTGGCAACCCAAGCGCCTTCTTTTGAACGCGGGGGGATTCGGGCGCGGCGGAGGCGGCACAAACAACGCGAGCGCCCTGCAATTCGACATCGGCGGTAACGACCCGGTACTCGGAATATCATTCAGTGAACTCGCCGCGCGCAGCCGCTCCATGCACAAGACCCAAGGCTTTGGCAACTTTGGCGGCTTCGGCAATCGCGCGGCAAGACCCGAGTCTTTCCAACTCCTTGACGGCGAGCCTGCGACCAAGGACATTCTTGATGGCGTCGATACCACGTGGGGCCGCGTGCCCGGCGGTGCCGAGATCGGAAAGCTGGCCGACGAAGCCATTGCCCAGTTCAATCCACAGGATCCCGCTGCCAGCGTGCCTGCGTTGCTGACGTTGCGGAGCCGGCTGACCGCATTGTCAACGAAAGACTCCGTGGTGATCGAAAAACGCGCGCAACTCGATCGCATCTTACAAGCCTGCCTCGGCCTCGATGTGGAGACGGTAATCCCACAGGCCGAAGTCGTGCCGGGTGAGGTGTTGGAATTGCACCATTCTGTGATCGTGCGGTCCAGCATTCCGGTTCGCTGGCTGGCGGTGCGTTATCCCGATATTAAACGCGAGATCAAGAAAGCAATTGAACTGCGCGCTAAAGAATCGAGCACGCGAGACTCATCAGAAATGCTGCCCGCCAATACGCCGCTGACTCAACCTTATTGGCTGCGCGAGGAAGGCACCCCGGGAATGTTCCGCGTTGACGATCCTTCGCTGATTGGCCGCCCGGAAAATCCGCCCACGTTTCCGGTCGAGCAAGTCTTCGACGTCGGCGGCCAGACTCTGGTCATTCCCGACGAGCCCGTACAAGTCACAGCCGATTCCACGAAAGGCGAAACCCGCCGTCGGCTGGATGTGATTCCGCCCGTTTCGCTTAGCTTCGGTTCTGAGGTCGCACTTTTCTCTCCTGGTGCGTCCCATCCCGTGGAGGTCCAGGTTACCGCCTTCCGCGCCAATAAGGCTGGTACGTTGCGATTGAATATGCCAGAGGGCTGGAAGGTCGCGCCTGCGACACAGTCGTTCCATCTCGCCGCAGTTGGTGACCATGTGCGGGTGAAGTTCACTGTGACCGCGCCGGCACAGTCCGTCACGGCGAAGATCATCGCCAACGCGGAGATCGGCGGAGTGCGTTATCAGAACGATCGTGTCGAAATTCGCTATGCCCACATCCCGTTGCAACTGCTCCAGCCGCCCGCGGCTCTGAAGGCGGTCAGCCTCGACCTCGCGATCCGTGGCCAAGCAGTTGGCTACCTGCCGGGGGCCGGCGATAGCGTGGCTGAAAACCTGAGGCAAATGGGCTACACGGTTACAACACTGACCGATGTGGATCTCATACCCGAGCGGCTGCACAACCTCGATGCCGTGGTGATCGGTGTCCGGGCGTTCAATGTCCGGACCAACTTGGATTCGCAATTGCCAGCGCTCTTCGCTTTCGTCGAGGCCGGTGGAACTGTCGTCGCGCAATACAATCGGCCGGAAAACTCGCGGAGGCTCAAGCTCGCGCCGTTCGATCTGCGACTGTCTCAAGAGCGTGTGACCGACGAAACCGCGCCGGTGACGTTCCTCGCGCCCGATCACCCGGTGCTGAACACGCCGAACAAAATCACGAATGCAGATTTTGAAGGCTGGATCCAGGAGCGTGGAGTGTATTTCCCGAACGAGTGGGACGAGCACTTCACTCCGATCCTCGCCTGCAGCGACCACGGTGAGGCACCGTTGAAGGGCGGACTACTCGTCGCGAAATACGGCAAGGGTTATTTCGTTTACACCGGCCTAGCATTTTTCCGTCAGCTCCCGGCGGGCGTGCCTGGCGCTTACCGGCTATTTGCCAACTTGGTTTCGCTTGGGAAATGAAGCCGCTGGACGTCAACGCCACCAGTGCCGTGGGTGCGTCGCCCGGGACTACAGGTGCAAACGACAGTGAGACGACCGGACTGCCGTGGCTTGACACTTGGCGCGGCGTTTATGTGTTTGTCCTCGGCTGCTTCATCGTTTGGGTAGGGCTGTTCGTCGCGTTGACCGTGATCTTTTCATGAGCCCGCTCGATTTCGTCGTCCTGATCGGCAGCATGGTCGGAATCGCCGTCTATGGCATCTGGCGCACGCGTGGCTACCGGAACCTGAGCACTTATCTGAAGGGTGATCCGAACGTGAGGTGGGCCGCTATCGGTATTTCAGTCATGGCCACTCAAGCGAGTGCCATCACCTTCATTTCCACTCCCGGCCAAGGTTATCAGGACGGGCTTGGCTTCGTACAGAATTACTTCGGGATGCCGTTGGCGCTGATCATTATCGCGGCGGTATTCCTGCCGATGTACCGGCATTTGAACGTCTACACTGCCTATGAGTTTCTGGGACGACGTTTCGATGCCAAGACCCGCCTGCTCGGCGCGGCGCTGTTCCTCCTGCAGCGCGGGCTCGCCGCCGGAATCACCATCTACGCGCCGGCCATCATCCTGTCCACCATGCTGGGCTGGCGACTGGATCTCACCATCGTCCTCAGCGGTTTGTTGGTCATCATTTACACCGTGACCGGCGGCAGCGAGGCGGTGACACTCACCCAGAAATACCAGTTGGCGGTAATCTTTGGCGGGATGGTGACGGCCTTCATCGTCCTGCTGGCCAAACTGCCGGCGAATCTCGCGTTCACCGATGCGCTCACTGTGGCGGGTGGCTTCAAGAAACTACAGGCGGTGGATTTTTCGCTTGATGTTAAGCGACGCTACACATTCTGGTCCGGTTTGCTGGGTGGCCTTTTCCTTTCGCTGTCCTACTTCGGCACCGACCAATCCCAAGTGCAACGCTATATCTCGGGGGCGTCCCTGCGCGAGAGCCGGCTCGGACTGATGTTCAATGCCGTGTTCAAAATCCCCATGCAGTTTTTCATCCTGCTGCTCGGCGCCCTGGTCTTTGTCTTCTACCAGTTCGAACGGCCACCGGTTTTCTTCAACGAGATCGCTTGGAAGCAGGCCGTCGAACACGATTCGGGCGGACGGCTGCTTTCCCTCGATCAACAATTTGCGGCAATCCACGCGCAGAAGCAGCAATTGATACACACATGGCTCGACGCCAAGCACGTCGGCAACCGCAAGGCCGAGGCAGAGGCACGCGCAGAAGCAGTGGCGGCGCTCGATCGCAGCGAATCCGTCCGCGCCGAGGCAGGGAAAGCTTTGGTGGCCGCCGATCCCGGGGTGAAAAGCAACGACTCCGACTACGTCTTCATCACATTTGTGCTGGACCATCTGCCTCACGGTGTAATCGGTTTGTTGGTCGCGGCGTTCTTCGCCGCCGCGCTGTCGTCGAAGGCTGCCGAACTCAACGCGCTCGGTTCAACGACCACCATCGATTTTTACCGGCACGTGCTCAAGCGCGAAGCGACCGACGCGCACTATGTCGCCGCCTCGAAGTGGTTCACTTTCCTCTGGGGTTTGGTCGCGATCGCCTTCGCTCTGTTTGCGAATCTGGTGGAGAACCTGATCCAAGCGGTCAACATCGTCGGCTCCGTTTTTTATGGCGTGGTGCTCGCCCTGTTCCTGGTGGCGTTCTTTTTGCGGTCGATCAGCGGCACGGCGGTGTTCTGGGCGGCGCTGGCGGCTCAGACCTTGGTCTTCGTCCTGTATTTTTCCCTGGACATCAGCTATCTCTGGTACAATTTCATTGGGTGCGCCGCCTGCGTGTTGTTCAGCCTTCTCCTCCAAGCCGTGCATGGTCACACCGTCAAGCCTGCGGAGGCGTTGCCCGGTTCATGACTGCCACACCTGTCATTTGCTTTGGCCAGCAACCGTGTGGTTTTTTCCCGCGTCGATTCCTGTTTTCCAAAATGCAGACGGCGCGGCGGCTCCACGCGGAGATCGGCGGCCAAATCGTCTTTTTTTACCACGACAGCGACCACGATTCTCGTGAAACGAAGGTCCTCCTGCGCCATCGCAAGACCGGCGAGTCGGCGCATCTCAACTTCGCGTACGAAAACAGGCTTCAACGAAAATTCTCCCCACTTTACCTCAAACGCATTCTAGCCGATTGGCACGGCAAGACAGTGCTCCAGTTGCCTAATTACGTCGGTCATGGTTTGATTGATGTTTTCAAGAAGACTTCGGCTGCCAACGTGGCCGACTTCTGCCTAGAGATGTACCGCCACATGGGTCTGCTCGATGGCATCCGCGTGGCGCGCTCCAGCGATCCCGAGTTCCGCCGCGCGGCCTGTGAAGTGCCCGATTTCTTCGTGGACGTTCCGTACGAAGGTGAAATCGTGCGCGCCCGTTTCTTCGATGGCGCATTGAGGATGCACGAAGGCGGGGATTGTTTTGTGACGCTGCCGGTCACGCCTTTCACTAAAGAACAAGTCAGCCCGACGCGCGACACCCGGCTCCGCTGGATGCAATCCGTTTTGCACTGCACGCATTACATTGCCGGTGCCGGCGAAAAGGCCTATCTTCACAAGCAAGACGCGCCGGAGATCACCTATGTAAACCGCGATACCATTGACCGTCCCGATGAAGCCTACACCGAACTCCACTCCTGAACCCACGCCGCTGTTGGCCTTCGGCGCGCATCCTGACGACATCGAGTTCGGGTGCGGCGGCGTTATCGCGCAAGAGACCCGCGCCGGCCGCATGGCGCACTTTGTAGTCTGCTCGCGCGGCGAAGCCGCAACCCACGGCGCGTCCGCGCAACGAGCCGCCGAGGCGGAGAAATCCGCCGCGCTCTTGGGAGCGACCGTTGAATTCATCGAACTCGACGGCGACGCCCACCTCGAGGTTCGAGTTGCCCACGCTGTCAAACTGGCCGGCGTTCTGCGACGCGTTCGGCCGGGCATCGTGCTCGCGCCGAGCCTAGTTGAGAACCAGCACCCCGACCATCCACGGCTCGGACAACTGGTGCGGGACGCCGCCCGTCTCGCTCGTTACGGCGGCATGGAAGAACTGCGCGGCTCGCCCCCGCACCCAATTGATCAACTGTTTTTCTATGCGGTAACGCCCGAAGCCGAACCCGCGGACGTTACTCCGGTGCTCATCGACGTTTCCGCGCCGGAGATTCTTGCTGCTTGGACCTCCGCGATGGAAGCGCACACATCGCAAACTGGTGCCCGCAACTACGTCGAATTGCAGCTCACCCGCGCGCGTTTGAACGGGCTGCGCGCCGGGATCGGTCATGCCATTCCTCTGTTCCCAAACGATCCGCTCGTTCTCGACTCGCTCGCACAAGCGGGCCGGGCCGCGCGCCGCTTTTAATATGGCTTCCAGCAGCTTACTGAAGATCGGCATCACCTGTTATCCGTCAGTCGGCGGGAGCGGCATCCTCGCCACCGCTTTGGGAGAGGAGTTGGCCCGTCGCGGGCATGAGGTGCATTTCATCAGCTACGAGCGTCCGTTCCGTTTGCCGGTGAACGTGCCACGGCTTCATTTCCATCCGGTGACGATCAACGATTACTCGCTGTTCAAGTATCCAGATTACACGCTGCCGCTTTCCGTAAGAATGGCAGAGGTGAGCCGCGATCACCGGCTGGATGTGCTCCATGTCCACTACGCGGTGCCGCATGCCACGGCGGCGATTCTCGCGCGGTCGATGCTGCCGCCGGACCAACAGCCGTGCGTCGTCACCACGTTGCACGGCACGGACACCACGCTGCTGGGCTGCGATCCGGGGTACGGACCGGCCATTCACCACGCGCTCACCTGTTCGGATGCAGTCACGGTGGTATCCGACTATCTGAAACAGGAGACCCAACGCGTGCTCGGTTTTGACGGGCCGATGGAAATCATCCACAATTTCTTTGAGCCGCGCGCCCCGCGGCGCTCGCGCGAAGAGGTGCGCCGCGAGCTTGGGCTTGAAGACAACGAGGTGATGGTGCTCCATTCCTCCAACCTTCGTCCGCCGAAACGCATCGATTTGTTGCTCGAAACGGCCGCGCGCATCCGCCCGCGCGACGCCTTCAAGCTCGTCATCCTCGCGGGCGCGGATTTCGCCCCGTTCACTGGCGACGTGCTCCGGTTGGGGCTTGAGGATCGGGTGATCGTCCGCGAAAAAGTGAATGAAATCGAAGACTACCTACAGCTCGCCGACCTGGGATTGTTCACGTCGGAATCGGAAAGTTTTTGCCTGAGCATCCTCGAAGCGATGTGTTTTGCCTGTCCAAGTGTCGCCCGACGCGTGGGCGGAATCCCCGAGGTGGTCGAACACGACGCGACCGGGCTGCTTCTGCCCGTTGGCGACGCCGACGCGTTCGCCCGTGCGGTCGAGAGTTTGATCCAGGACCCGGCGCGACGGGCCGCGCTGGGCCGCGCGGCGCAGCGCCGCGCTCGCGAACGGTTTTCCGCGGATGTCATCGTGCCGCGCTACGAGGCGCTTTACCGCCGTGTCTGCGGCTGAGCCACGCAATTGTCTGACTGGCGCGTGCGTTGAGATCGAGCTGTTCGAAGAAGACCAGAAATATTGTCGCTTAGAGCCTATCTCCAATTTATGCGTTCCTTGCTGCGTTAGTGCGGCCAGTTCGCCGCGCCATATGGAAAAGGCGCGAGGTGTGGCCAGTGACAGTGAGCATCTCTAAACAAGACAAAGGCTAATGCCGTGGAACGTGCCGCCAACGCGGCGCTTCAGCAGCGGGAAGCTGGATTCTACGGTGTCGGTGAACACATCGCCGCGCACGTATTCTCACCGCCCTTTTGCAGGCGATACACAGAATTCTTGATTGAATCTTCTTGTGCCCAGCGACGCGCAGAATCGGAGTGGCGAATCGACGAGATGTGTTTTAAGGTAGGCCAAGCCCCGAACGCAGTCGGGGCAAGCGAAGATGAAGCAAGCAGACTGCAAATGGACATTTTGATTCAGGCGGACGGTTTGACTCTTACGGAGAACCTGAAGGACGCGGTCGAAGAAAAAGTCGGCCGCGTCGTGCAATATGCGCCCCGTGCGTTGCGGGCGCGCGTGCGGTTGCGCAAGGTCAGCGCTCACATGTCCCCATCCCAGTACGTGGTGCGCGTGCTCGTGGAACTGCCCGGGCGCGACCTCAGCGCGGAGCAGATCGGTTCCGAACCGTTGTTGGCGCTGGACATCGTCGCCGAGAAGATCGGACGACGCTTGCGCAAGCGGAAAACACGCCGCTTGGCGTCACGACACACGCGCAGTCCGCTTGCCAGCGAGAAATAAGCGCTCTTAACGGGAAAGGCGAGACCGACACAAGCGGTGACTGTTTTGTGGATTGGTCGGGCGCAGAGGCTTGTTCATGGATAAGATCGTCATCAAGGAACTGGAGGTGGATGCGCTCCTCGGCGTCACAGAAGCCGAGCGTGCGCGACTGCAGCGGTTGCTGATCACGGTGGAGATGGAGCGCGATCTCTCCGAGGCGGGCCGCGCAGACGAGGAATCGGCGACGACGAGGTACGACGTTGTGGCCGACCTGATTCGTCGGGTGGTGGCCGAACGACCGCGCAAGCTGATTGAGGCGGTGGCGGAGGAAATTGCAGAGGCGATTCTGTCGGAGCGGCACGCGCAAGCTGTGAGAGTAGAAGTCAAAAAGTTCAGCGTGCCGCATGCACAATACGTTTCCGTGGTAACCCGCCGCAAGCGGCGGTCGCGCGATTCGCATTGACCTCCAAAATCGCTAGACCTAGGATATTGTTGGCTTCGCATGAGGCTTCATCGTCCAAGCAGGTCTCAATTGTGGCGCAGGATTCCCTTCCGATGCGTCTTCTTGGTTTTCAGCGTTGTCCTCCTTGCTGATGCCGACACGGTCAAGCTCAAGGATGGCACCGTGCTCGAAGGCGATATCCTTTCGGAAGACCAAACGCAGATGGTCATCGAGCTTCAATTCGCGTCGGGAACGATCAAGACGAAACGAACGGTAAACAAGGCTGATATCGCCGCCGTCATCCGTTTGACGGAGGAACAAAAAGCGCAAGGCGCCATGGAGAGAGCCTTTGAACAGGTGCAAGAGTATCAGCTTGATCCGAATACGAGTGAGCCTCAGAGCTACTACGACCACGTCATCAATGACGTTTTTCGTCAATTCCTCAGCCGGTTTCCGAATTCGCCCCACAAAAAAGAAGTAAACGAAAAACTGGCGGAGTGGGTTGCCGAACGCGACAAGGTGGCCAGCGGCCTCGCGCGGTTGGGCAACGAATGGATGCCCAGGGACGAGGCGGAGAGACGGGCGGACTTGTTTCGTGCCCAAGGGCTTCTGGCTCAAGGGCAGGCTGCGCTGACCCAAAGCAACTTTTCACTGGCGCTGGAGCAGTTCAAGGCTGTCATTTCCTCTACGAATCAGCCCGAAATTGTGGACGTAGCGAAACATCTCTACGACGAAACCCGCCGCCAGTGGCTTGAGTCGCTCGAACGCCAGCGGGGATTCCTCAGCGACGAAGCCAAACTGTATGAGGACCGAGTCGCACGCACCCTGCAGAAGAGGAACGACGCTGAAGCAAGGCTCAAGGCAGCCAGCCGGACAACCAATGAGACGAATGCAAACACAAACGGGTTAGCCGAAGAGACGCCGATTGAGAGAATGCGCGCGGAGTACGAGCACGCTTATTCCGAACATCAGGACGCCTCGCATCGCCTCTCCGAGTTGCGACAGCAACTGGCCGGCTTGGACCAGACGATTACACAGGCGCTGGCATCCGCAAAGGCCGATTCGACCGGTGCGGCTGAAAGCAGGCCGTCAACCGCGCAGCCCGCCACGAATCAGCCGCCGTCGTCATCGCGGTCCCAGTCAACGTCAATACAGCCAGGTATGCTCACACAAATCGGCGATCTCATCCAGCGATATTGGGTGTTTGGAGTTGTTGCCCTCTTGGGCGCACTCTGGGTGATAAGTCGGCTCACTACTCGGCACTGAGGTCCCGTGCCAATGTCATTTCCAGTACTTGTCGAAGTTGTCCACGTCAGCCTTGTCAAACGTTGGGAAGCGGGTGTGCGCGCAATCGTTCGTCCCAATGTGCAGCCAGTTTTTCTCTACCGCCCGATAAATGTGAATTGTGACCTGGTCCAGCGGCAACGGCAACGCGTCTCGGTTGTACGGCTCCCAAATTTTTGGCCCAATGACTGACAGGCTGGTCATCACGCAGCAGACGAGAATGGTGGCGGAGATTGTGCCAAAGACCAACCCGATCACCACATCCACAATCTTGGGGTACCTGGGAATAGACCCCTCCGTGACGCGACTCATGAACAAAATGAGTGGAAAACAACCGATCAGGAACAACGCCCAATAAGACCCAAAGGCAGCGTAGCTTGCTGTATCCGGTGACCACCAGGACACAACCCAGCGGGTTAGCGGATACCAGTACCGGAGCGAGACCATCATCGCCAAAAACAACATCAGCGTGCTGGTCACCTCGTAAAACGCGCCGAAGTGCACACCCAGTCGCCCCAATCCCAAGATGACCAGAACAGCCAACGCGAAGACGGTAACCTCGACCATGTCAACTCGCCTGGAGCACCTCCTCAACGGTGGTGATGCCGTTGAGGATTTTGTCCGCGCCATCCTCGTGATACGTGCGGAAGCCCTTCTGGAGCGCCAACACGAACATCTGCTGGTAACTGGCCCCTTCGTTGATAGCCCCGCGAATCGCCTCGTCGAGGTACAGCATTTCGAAAATCCCCGTCCGCCCTTGATAGCCTGTGCCGTCGCAAGTCTCGCATCCGACGGCCCGGTAAACCTGCGCTCCTCCCGGCCACGCGAGACCCAGATCGCCGAGTGCATCGGCCGCGGCCTGATACGGCTCGCGGCAGCGTTTGCACAACACCCGCACGAGCCGTTGCCCAACAACCAACAGCAGGGCGGAGGAGATTTGATACTTTTCCACGCCCATTTCTTCCATCCGCACAATCGTGCCGATCGCGTCCTTGGCGTGTAGTGAACTGAAGACAAGGTGGCCCGTCAATGCCGCTCGAATCGCAATCGTGGCGGCCTCGGCGTCCCGCATTTCACCCACGAAGATCACGTCCGGATCCTGCCGCATAATCGAGCGCAACCCCGATTCGTACGTGACGCCCGCCTTCGGATTCACGGGAATCTGTGTGGCCCCGTCCAACTCGTACTCCACTGGATCCTCGATACTCATCAGGTTCAACCGCTTTTTGTCCAGCCGACTCAAGGCCGCATACAACGTGGAAGTCTTTCCCGAACCCGTCGGGCCGGTCGCCAAAATGATGCCGTTGCGCGAGTGAATCACCTTGTCAAAATCGTGCAACATCTTCTTCGGCATCCCCAGTTGGGAAAGACTGAGGATTCCGCTCTGCCGATCCAGGATGCGCATCACGATCTTCTCCCCATGCATGGAGCTTGTCGTCGCCACGCGGAAATCCACTTCACCCGTTTTGGTGCGCACCCGAAACCGTCCATCTTGCGCCTTGCGACGTTCGGCCACATCGATCTGCGACAACGCCTTCACCGCTGTCGCCACGCGAAGCCCATCGGCCTTTTCAAATACCATCCGCTCTTGCAGCACGCCGTCGATGCGAAACCGCACGCGGTAGCCGGTCTCCATCGGCTCCAGATGCACGTCGCTGGATCGTTCGAGCATCGCGCTTTCCAACACTTCCCGCGCCGCCTCGATGCCTGTCATCTCGGGCTGGTCTTTTCTGATTTGAATCGGATTGCGGTCAACGTCGAGAAACTCCATGCAGATACTCTGCGTCTTGAGGCGGCCGGCGGCAGTGATCTTGGTGCGCCCGCCGAACAGGCCGCGCTTCTTGGGAGCCTCTTCGGGCTTCAAACCAGCAACGAGTCCCGTCAGCGTTCGCGGCTCGTCCACCTGCCCCAGGCGCTGCCAACGCGCAACCAGATAAAGCACAAAACCAAGGCCGGGCAGCAAGAACACGTCGGCATTGGCGCGCCTGATTTGCTCAGGGGTCCCTTTTACGTCGCGTTGGACCCAGAGCAACATCCCAATCCACGCGATCGACAGCAATGCCGCGCCAACCAAGAGCCAATCCATTTTCCAACTGTGAACGTAGGGCATCAGCTTCGGCTCAGCGGAACGCGTCTGGGCGTTCGCGCCGTTATTCCTGATGGCGGCGTTCAGGCGGTTGGTCGGCAGGCTCGACACAGGACTCTTCGGTGGCGGCAGAGGTTTGCCGTCGATAGCTGCCACCGACGAGATCGGCAGGGTGATGCTGCCATTGCTGCTACCATACGCGACCTCTATTTCAAGGTTGGAGGCATTACAACTCAGGATTTTTACAGCCTGATAGCGCCTACCGTTCTTGAGCGTAACATCAGTCGCTGTTGCACAAACCGCGCTCAGCAGCCAGGCCAGCGCGATCCACGCGAAGTCTCGCTTCCCACTGGGCATCGGCATATGCCCATTCTGCCCGATTCGCGCGCGCTAAGTCAACCGCGAATGGGTTTTATCTTCCCTCTTGTGGTTTGTCAGGGGCGGGCGGGAAGCACCCGGGCATTGGCGCGGCCAATGGTGCCGTGTCTTCGGCGCGCATGCAGCGTGCGACGCCTTCTGTGGCCGCCCGTTAATCCTTGTCGCTGGCCGCGGCGTACGCCCGCTCAAATGCCGCCCGCGCTTCCTTCGGGCGATCCGACAACAACAGCAGATTGCCCAACGATGTCAGGCTCTCGTGATTCGTCGCCATGGTGGATTGCTGAATCGCTGCCGCGTAGGGTGTCCCGTTAATTTTGATCCCGGCCAACACTGACGGCTGGGAGCCACCCGCCGATGACTTCGAAAGTTCGGCCCCCGCCATCTGCTCCTGCCGGAACCGCTCGATGATCGCCTCCTCACCCGGATGCGCCGCTTTCAGGCAATCGACGAGGAGCAGCAGGTTGTCTGCGGTGCTTCGCATCCGGCAGACGTTGAATTGACCCTTGGCCGCCGCCAGCGCTTCCTGTGGCCGGCCCAGTTTCAACAGCGCCTGCACGCGATACGATTGCAGGTACTCAACCAACGAGACATCCGACGGCAGCAAAACGGTCGCCTCCACGGTCAGATGCACGACATCCTGATACCGCTCCGCGTTCATGAGTTTCTTCAGCCAGTGAGCCTCGCGAGTCAACCCAAGGAGCGCGATTCTTCTGTCGTGGGGATTCAGAACATGGATTCGTTCCGAGATGGCAGCCACCGCCTGCTGAATCTGTGACGGATCGGTGCTGTTGAGTTGCTGCGTAATCTGGTCCTCTGCCCGGCCATTTGTCGTGGCGGCCACGAGCACGAGCGCAACAAGATTGGAGACTCGTCTTCTCACAAGCTCAAACCCTCAAGAATCACCGGCCAGCCGGCATCCATTCCGAGCACATCTTGTTTAGTCTGCCATTAGGGCAGGCTGAAGATGTTGGTCTTGCCGAGGGCTTCGATGTCGGCTTGGGAGAAGCCGGGCCAATGAACCTTAAGTTCAATGAGTTTGTCGCGCACTGGCTTGGAGTAACGCAACACCCGGATCATGTCGTATTTCACCTTCGAGACACTCGCAGGTGAAAGCTCAATCCCAACCAGCCGTTCCCAGGCCATCGAGTCGCCGTTAGCCCGGGTGATTATCTCGTCAGGAACCGGATGGTTCAATGCCTGCTGCCTCTTGACCACATCCAAAGTGTATCCGGCGACGCGCACCAGTTCCATTGCTGCGAGCGCCCTAATTCCTGGGCTATTCGATGAACTTCCTTCATTCTCTAGCTCCCTTCGTATTCTTTCCAGTGACGCCAGATGCGTCGTGCCGGGTACTCTGGCGTGTATGCTCAACATGCCCACTGCCGTCCACAACGCCTTCTCCCCTGGAGGGGCATGCCTAACCACAGCATCGGACGAAATCCTTGGGGAACAGAGTTCGCAGTACTTACGCGCCTCAGACCGAACCCTAGCATCGACACTGGCCAACGCGTCAACCAGGTCGCTTTCTGTCGAAGCGCCCAGCGCAGTGCTGCCGATTTCGTTCTGCCAAAAGAAAATTGCCGTCGGGCTTATCTCATGCACGAAGGTCGAAGCGGGAGTAGTAGGTGTGATGTCGTACGTGTCGTCACCGGAGAAAGACACATAGAACATCGTGCCTGGATGTGCCACGCAGCAGAAGTTCACAATATCCCGAACCGACCAGATGCCTTGCGGCAAATCGACAGGATAATCAAACGTTCCCCTAGCAGAAAGGCTGTGTCTTGAGGCTGACCTTACCCTCAGAGGACTCAACTGAGAAAGTTGATCCAAGACTCCGCTTAGCATCGGAATTGCGAGCGCGTCCTTCGCCAGCTTGACCTTAGCGGGCAGGATATTCTCGTAGGAAAGCGCCTTCGGATGCAGCCAAATGATGCCCGTCTGCTTGTCCTGAGTATAGGTGTAGTCTGGATACGCCGCTACGAACGCTTCGAGTAATCCGCTAACGGTGCATCGCGCCGCGTCAAAAGCGAACGGGGTGTTTCTCGAATGCTCCTTATCCAACACGAGAACCGTCCTGATGAGATACTGGTGCTGGATAGCTTGCCATGCGTCGACCAGCGAGTTTGTGCTGATGTGCACGTCGCTGAGTTCAAGTCCGAGAAGCTGCGCGTCCCATTTCGAGTGAATTTCGATCACTTGGCCGAACGCTGCGACCAAGCCGCCCGAAAGAACAACAACGGCCCACAAGGCCGACTTTAACGTTGCACGTTGGGTCCAAGTTAATCCGCAGGATCGCTCCGATTTTTTCACAGCATCGCAGGCGCTCTTAATCGTCTGCGGGTTCTTTCGCGGCGAGCTTCTCAGTTTCGGCGGAGTGGTTGCCTTGCGTCTTGATCATTCCTGTCTGGCGCGCGTACTCGAAGATGCCTCCCGCATCGATCACAGGACGGGCGTCACCGAGATGTTTTGTCCGGAAAACCTTCCCTGTCTGCACAACTTTGAGAGTGCCGCCATCGAGATCGAGTTCGACGTCATCGCCCGTGTGAATCGCTTCGCAGATGCGCTGTTGAGATTCGACTGGATAGAGTTCTCCCGTGGATACGCTATTGCGGAAAAAGATTCGGGCAAAACCTTCCGCCACGACCGCTTCACACCCGGCAGCGCCCAAAGCTATGGGCGCATGCTCGCGGGAGCTGCCGCAACCAAAATTGCGACCCGCAATGACAATTGCGTACGGCGTCTTCGTCTGATTCTCGGAAACAAAACGCGTCGGATATTGATCTCGCGGCAAACCGCAGAGCGCAAGACTACCCAGCTTCTCGTATTCTTCGGGTATTGTTGGCACAAGGGTCAGGTATTGCGCCGGAATGATCTGGTCCGTGTCGATATTGTCGCGAACCACATAGGCTTTTCCTCGAATGACGTTGCTCATGGCGGGCCAAGCATAAGGAAATTGCGGCTGTGAATCAACACCCGTTTCGCGGCCAAGCAATTTCCTGCCTTGGCAAGGCAGTTGCTTAAGTGAAGGTTATGGCCGAGTACAGCGACCCTGAGAAGAACTATACGATCGAGTATCCCGACCGCTGGTTGCCGTTGACGCATGAAGGCTCACCGCACGTGAGTTTGGCGAGTTTGACCACGGGCGGTTATCTCAAGATCGAGGCTTACCAATTTGAACATCCCACACCGGAAGAAATGCGGCCCGAGCGCACCCTGCGGGCGCTGATCGATTGTGAGAAACGTTCGTGGCCGCAGATTGATTCTCCGTCGATTAGCTGCGGCTCCCGCAGCGGCATGGCCACGGCCTACATGAGCTACACGCGCACCGAACCGAAAGGGGATGAACATGCAGCCGATTTCGGCCACACGCGCGCCTGGGTGTTCACTCGCACCAACATTCAAGTCCGTTGCCTGTACCGGTGCCGCAGCAGCGACGCCGGGATTGACGACGAGGACCTGGACGCGATCACCGGATCGCTGGCCATCAATTATGCGCCGCATCTGGACGTCGCCAGTTTCACGAATTATTACTTCAGTTTGCTCAAGCGCCACCGCCCACAACTCGCGCTCAAGCGCCCCGAATGTCTGGCGCTGACACTGGACGACGGTCAAACGATTTTGCTCGAGCATTTGTTCAACCATTACGTGCAGGAACCGGAGCGTCTGGATGAATTGATCGAGTCGCACATCGGACTGTTGGATTGTTGCGGCGATGACGTGCCGGACCTGACGAATTACAAACTGGTCAAGCCGCTCTTGTTCCCGAAGATCTGCCGCGCCAGCTCCAGCAACATGCCGCCCCATCGTCTCAAGCTGTGGCCGGGGATTGCCATCGGCGCCGTCGTCCAGGGCACTGTGTTCAACTACGGCGTCAACACGGAACGGCTGAAGAACTGGAGGTTCACGTCGCTCAGCGAGATCAAAGACGACTTGATGGACAACCTCTACAGCATCCCCCCCGTCGCCCCGCGCGGCTTGCGGGATGAGGATGGCGTGACCCAGGCGATCAGCTACGTGGACCATCCGTTTAGCGCCGCGTTCGTGTTGTTCGAGGATTTCTACCAAACGACGGCGCACAACCTCGACACGAGAGAGTTCCTGGTCGGCCTGCCCGACCCGAGTTGTGTCTCGTGCTTCCGCGATGACGATCCCCGCTTCGTCGTCCAGCACACCGCCACGTTGCGCTGGGACTACCATCGCAGCGTCGAGCGGCTGACTGACACGATCTACCTCTTGACCGGTTCCACCGCGAAGGATGTCAAGCCGTACGACATCCTCCACTGCTGCGCCAAGCAGGCCTGATGTCTCGCGGCGTGACGGCGGCTGCAAACATCCGCTTCATCACCTCCGCCATTCATGCCGAACCCCATCGTCGGCGGGAAATCCCAGGGTCTGCGCCATCCCGCGATGCCGGGCGAATCTGCGGCCTGAGTTAAAGGAGTTGACAGCACCGCGCACCACCGCGTATGCTAACCGGGTATTTTGGAGGGCTGACTCATGGCTGACGAAACACCACAACAAACCTCACCACAGGAAGAATCCAAAAAGGATACGGTGCGGATTAATCTGCCGCCCGGCGTGGGAGGACGGACCGGGGCACCGCCTCCGGGGAGCCCGACGAATTCTGCCACGACCAGACTCAAGCCTGCTGGCGCGACTGGCTCAACCGATGATGAAGCCAAGAAGGAAACGTCTGTAATGGGGATGCCCGTCACTGCTCCGAAACCGAAGAAGGACACGTCGCGCGTTCAAGTCGCGACCGCGAAACCGGGGCCTCCTGAACCGTCGCGCCCCATCATGAGGTTGAAGCAGGAAGAACGGCCCCTGCCCCCGACTCCGGTATCGGCACCCGCTGCTCCCGGATCCCCCGCTTCAGCGCACGCCGCAGCGGCGGTCACAAGCGCAGCGGATGCTGGTCTGGCAATTGGGGCGATTGTTCTCTCGGTTGCCGTGCTGGTTTATCTGACGATGGTGGCGAGGGTAGCGGTGGGATAGACTCGCGCTGCGACCATCCTCCTCGCTGGAGCATCCAATCTTCAAAAGAGAGTCAGAGACATTCCATGGCAAACGAGCACATTGTCACCATATCGAACGAAAATTTTGAGCAAGAGGTAAACAAATCACCGACGCCTGTGCTGGTGGACTTCTGGGCCGAATGGTGTGGCCCCTGCAAAATGATTGCGCCGGTCCTCGACGAAATCGCCGAGGAAAAAGCTGGCAAAATCAAAATCGCCAAGGTCAACGTGGATAAGAATCAGGACATCGCGACCAAATTCGGCATTCGCGCCATCCCCACCCTGCTGCTGTTCAAGGGCGGTCAGGTCAAGGAGCAGATCGTCGGGATGATGGGCAAGAAAGATTTGGAAAAGAAACTGGCGGCCCACCTGGCCTGAGCCGGTGCCTCAGCGCAGCGCGTTTCGCTGCGCCGCGAGCAGTTTTTTGATTCCGCTCTCCGCAAGCTTGAGCAACCGTGCCAGATCGTCCTTGGAAAATGGTTTGTCTTCTCCCGTGCCCTGAACCTCTACGATCTGTCCGGCGCCTGTCATGACCACGTTCATGTCGACCGCCGCCTTTGAATCTTCTTCGTAGCAGAGATCCAATAGCGGCAGGCCGTCCAGCAACCCGACGCTCACCGCTGCCACGGTTGAGGTAACGGGATTTTCCGCCACCGTTCCGTCCTTGCGCAGCTTCCCCATGGCGAGCATCAACGCGACGAAGGCGCCCGTAATCGCCGCCGTGCGCGTGCCGCCGTCTGCCTGCAACACGTCGCAATCGATCCACACCGTCCGCTCGCCCAGCTTGCCCAGATCCGTCACGGCCCGCAGCGCGCGGCCGATCAGCCGTTGGATCTCATGCGTCCGTCCCTCCACCCGGCCGCGCGTGACATCGCGCGGTTTGCGCGGCGCGGTCGAGTACGGCAGCATCGAATACTCAGCCGTGATCCAACCGCCGCTCACGCCCTGCTCGCGCATCCACCGCGGCACGGCTTCCTCGATCGACGCCGCGCACACCACCCGGGTCTTCCCCATCTCGATCAACACCGATCCCTCGGGCGGACTGACGTAATGCGTGTGAATCCGAACAGGCCGAAGCTCGTTGGGCTTGCGTCCGTCGCTCCGTTTCATGGCGCGCTACAATGAGCGGGTGCACAGAGCGAGGCAAGCAATTTTTCGGTAGTGGCGCAAACCACGATATGGATCGGCCGACAATCCATGTGCTTCGTGCCTTTCGCCGGCCCCTTGCCGAACAAGCTGCAATTTCCCTCGATTGCAAGGTCGCTTATCGGATGCTTCTCCATGGTTCGTCCTCCGGCCTTTGCAGTGGTCGTGCGTTCATCCCTCCATACGCATATCCCGGGAAAGACTCCAGCCGATACACAACCTGAATTGTGTCAGCCCAAGCACCCGCTTTCCTGAATCCCCCGGGTTCTCGGCAGGACACGCCCATGGAGTGAACATCCCCGGACTACGCAGATTCCAGTCGGCCTTGTCCCATGACGGCATGATAAACCAGGGCCAGCAACAAGCCGGCAAAACTCACCCGTGCCCGGCGCCGCTGGCGACAGTGGGCGGCGATGCAGCCGGTTGAGTTGGCGAAAAGGCAGCCGCGTATGAAACAACTTCGTGAACCGCAGGACGACAGAGGGTTTGCGCATGTCCAGCTTGAACCACATTGCCGGACAAACCGTAAGCAAATACTTCAAGCCACAGGTGGTTGGAACAACGTCTTCGTGCCGATTGTTTAACGGCATCGGTCTTACTGGAGCTGTCTCACCTTCAGGTCATCTTGGAAGCAGCGAACCACTTTCTTGATCTCTTGGAGCAGGATTGTGCCGTAGATCATGCGGTCGGTTCCCTTTGCGAACCGCAGCGTCGGCGCGGCAACGAAATCGCCCCGCCAGACCAGCGCACCGGGTTTCTCGCCGACGCGCATCGGCCAGATCTCGCACAGGGTCGCAGCAGCGTAGTACTTGCTGCTGGCGTAATACTGCACATCCATGAGTTGGTAGTGGTCATTGTCCGACGACAGATAGATCGCTCCGAGGCTCAGCGTGGCGCGATGGTTGGCCTCGAACAGGGTCCAGTATAGCGTCGGCGTGAGCGGCTCTGCCGACCCGTCGCCGAACAACCCGCTCTGCCGTAGCAGTGTTGCGAACTGCAGAGCCACTGTCGGCTGGCCGCGCAACATCTCGCGGAGCTCCGTCCCCGGCGACACCGTTTCACCGTTGGCTTCGTACGGCGGCAGGCCGCCGAACCCCACCCGCTGGAATGCCACGGCGCGTTCGTGCAACAATTCCCCCCAACATGCGCCGATGTCTTGCGGATCGGGATTGTTTCTGGCACGGTTCGCCAGTTGTTGCGCCTCGGCGCGCGTCAAATTGAGATCGGATTTGTCGGCCGTGGTGGCGCGTGTCTTGTCCAGCAGCCACCGGATGGCGCCCTGATTCGACTTCAGGTTCAGGCTTTGAAAATCCGCGATCTCGCACGGCCCACGGATCGTTTGATACGCGAACACCTTCAGCGTCTCGTGGGGCAATGGATCCCAGAGTTGCAATCGCCTGGCCGTCTCCGCCGCCGCCTCCGGCGTCACGAAACACGTCTGTGCGGAGAACCCGGGGAAATTCACCAACGAACCGCAGGCACCGAGAATGTCACCGTGGAGTACGTGACGGAGATCGGTTGCGGGAAAATCACTGAGGCTTTTCACATCGTCCCAGGGATCGGACGCCGTCGCGACCGATGCCGCTGCCACGAATCCGCCCACCAGAACTGCCAGGGCGGGCTTGACGACGTTGTGTTGTTTCTTTGGCTTCATCATTGGGCGATGCAAGGCTGCGCGATTAAGAGCCACTGACAAAACCCGGTTTGCATGTTGTCCGCACCTTTCATGGGTGCTTAAAACGCAGACATAAAGCCTGCAACTACAGGTTTTCTTAGCATTAAGTGTACCTGTCGCGCTATGGGGTGAAACCCTACCGTAGATCCGGACCGCTGCAGCACCGAACTGGTCCATCGCGGCCAACAAATCGTTGAGCGACAGCGTGGCGAACGCGGTGGCGTAGTCGGACAAAGCGCAATCAAACTGCGCGAAGAATTGTAGGGCGCGAAGAATTGCAGGGCGCGATGCCCGAAGGGTTTCGCGCCGACCTTGCCGAACAACGGCTGCCCCGATTTTGCAATCGGGGCAGCCCTACAATGGTTTCCTGCAATATGCAGGCAGGCCGTTTGCCAGCCGACCGACCCAAACGATCTCCGGCCCTGCGTGAAACGAAGGATTGCTGATGGTCGTCCCTTTCGCTGCACTGCCGCTGCTTCGGAAACCAATGACAACCCGACAGGTGGGTAATCGGAAGGCAGGAGTGGTTGGGAGTTGAGGCATATGTCATCCGCGCGAAGTCCATCCGGCAGGCCACGAACGCGGCAAGTCCGTGAACGTCAATCAGCCACATACAGGACGCGAACGCACGGTGTCCATGTCGGACATCTTCGCCTCCCAGCGATCTGGTCTGCTGTCGATCATCTTTGGCCTGAGGCCCCGTGCTCCTGCAGTTTCGTGAGGGCCTGTTGAGCCAGTCGCAACTTGGCACGCGCCTCAGCGTAATCAGGCTTGATCCGCTTGGCCAATTCCTTCGCTTCCGCCGTCAATGTGAATCGCCCGCACATGCAGATGACATTACACCACGATCCTTTCGCTGGGGATTCGGCTCCCACCCTTTCACCCCGCCCACTCCGCTTATGCCAACCAACTGCTCTTCACGTTGCTGGAACGCTCCGCGCATTGAACGATTTGCGAACCATGCGGTTTCAGATTCGAGGCCAACCATTTACTGACCAGCCCGCAGCCGCGCCAGCCCATTCTGCGCCTGGGTCATATCTGGCTTGATCTGCAACGCCTGCTCGTAGTGCCTGATTGCATCTTCGATCTTGCCTGTTTGCTCCAAAACGACTCCAAGATTGCAGTGCGCCTCGGCGTAATTGGGCTTGAGCTGCAACGCTTGCTCGAAATGCTGCATTGCCTCCGGCAACCTGCCCAGTCGTGCCAGGGCAATTCCCAAGCTGTTGTGCGCATCGGGGAGATCGGGCTTGAGCCGCAACGCCTGCTCGTAATGCTCGATTGCCTCCTGAACCCGGCCCACTTGCACCAAGGCAATCCCCAAGTTGTAGTGCGCCTCGACCGAGTCGGGCCTGATTCGCAGGGCCTGCTCGTACTGCCCGATCGCTTCCTGCACCCTGCCCGTCTGCTCCAAGGCGAACCCCAAGTTGTTGCGTGCCTCAACGTGATCAGGCTTGATCCGCAGCGCTTGCTCATAATGCTTGATCGCCTCTTGGATCCTGCCCGCTTGCCACAAGGCGGCTCCCAAGTTGTTGTGCGCCTCTGCGAAATCGGGCTCAAGCCGTAGCGCCTGGCCGAAGTGTCCGATCGCCTCCTGCACCCTACCCAATCGCATCAGGACACCACCCAAGTTGTTGTGCGCCTCTGCGTAATCGGGCTCGAGCCGCAGCGCCTGCTCGTAGTGTCCGATCGCCTCCTCGATTTTGCCCACTTGCCACAAGGCGGCCCCCAAGTTGTTGTGCGTCTCGGCGTATTGAGGCTTGAGTCGCAACGCTTGCTCGTAGTGCTTGATCGCCTCTTGCACCCTGCCTGCTTGCACCAAAGCCGGCCCTATGTTGTTGCATTCGAAGGCATAATACTCAGCGCTCGCAAACAGGTTAAATGCCACCGAGAAGCCGAGCAGCAGGCCCCAGCCACAGCGCACCGCACCCCGCCAGACCGGCCGGCCAACCAGCCCCGACCCCGACGTCGGGGCAAGCGCGTGCTCCAGTCCAAGGATGCCAACCACGG
>Ga0326728_10005421_pt1 | contig 35865 bp, 28 predicted proteins | sample MB3enrmetagenome_FD_207602 | JGI IMG/M metagenome (GOLD analysis project Ga0326728, IMG submission 207602) | Lab enriched peat soil microbial communities from McLean, Ithaca, NY, United States - MB31MN | ecosystem: Environmental > Terrestrial > Soil > Wetlands > Peat | place: USA: New York...
TACTCCCCTTTCTGCCATTATTTCCTTTAAATTTCTATAGCTTAATGGATATTTTAAGTACCATCTCACATTCAATAGAATAATCTCTCCTTCATAATGCTTCCATTTAAAGGAATTAGATAACATATTACTATCTTTGGTTTTCTTTTTATTCTATTGTATCATCAGAAAGGATTTTTTGCAACTGAACCTGATTTTCAATAATTTATCAAGACGCCCAAAAATTAACCTCGCCTATATGAGTATTGAGCAAATAAATAAATTAATTTTATATGTTAACAGTAGTGAATAAAGGACTTGGTATTGATGCCCATTAGAAATCGAAATAAATTAAGAGATTTCTTGGGATGAATAGAAGAAAATCATAAAAAAGCTTATTTCAGACAATCTCTGCTACTTTTTTTTCAGAAGCTTTAAACGTTTCTATTGCCCTGGATTTGGTGAGGCCCGCCCCCATTGCAATTTTAAGGGCATTTTCATCGGTGATAAGATTCTCAGGTGCGTGGGTATCAGTGTTCACTACAAGAGTTGCTCCAATTTCAAGGGCAAGCCTCGCAACATGTCCATTGGTTATGTTATGCCTATTCCTTGTAGTAAGCTCAAGGTAAACGTTGTTATCTACTGCAGTCTGAACATCTTCTTGCGATATAAGACCTGGGTGAGCAAGGATATCCACATAATCACAGGCAGTAGAAGCCGCATTTGTCCCTGATGCTACTGGTTCAGATATGGTTTCCCCATGAACGACCACGATTTCCGCACCCAGCTCTTTTGCTTTTTTTGCTAGAGGTGCAATCTTCCTTGGTGGTACATGCGTCAGTTCGACTCCAGCCAAAACACGGATATCCCACTCATTTTCGAGGTATTTTGCTTTCATTGCAGCTTCTATAAGCTGTTCTAGATTTGTGTAATCAGCATGATCAGTAATTGCAATAGCCTCATAGCCATGAATTACTGCTCTCCGAACCAATTCGCTGGGGATTAATTCTCCATCGCTGAAAATTGTATGAGTATGAAGATCAATCAACACGATCACCGTATTCGAAACTTATTCTAATTTTTGCTATCTGACTATTTTCCGTATTCAAATTGTCTACTCTTTTATTTTCGCTGTGTTTACTGGAATTCCATGATTAGAATTATTCAGATGTTTCAAATTTACCAAGCCTTTCTGTAACTTCTGCAAAAGCGAAGTTCAGCTTGACATCTATTATACCAATTCTGACCTTTTCTCCAACCGCTACTTCCTTTACGAAGACAATGAACTTTTCAATTAGCACGACTCCATCTCCACCTGAACCCAACTTCTTGATCTCAACAACAAATTCATCTCCCTTGTGGAGTGGAGCTGTAAGGAATTTCTTCCCAATTAAGTATATTTCCGCACTTTGAGACCTTGAAGCTTTCGGAGAATAAGCAGTTGTTCGAACAAAGTTTTCCCTGGCATTTTGCAGGTAATCGTTGAACATGTCACCCTGGAATACCTTCACAACAAAATTCCCCTTTAGTTTCAATATTTTCTTTGCACATTCGAGAGCTGAGGTCGCCAGTTCGATTGACCTTGCATGGTCATAAGACCAGTTTCCTGACAAGTTTGGGGCTGCATCACAAAGCACTACGTCAACTCCTTTTAAATCGGTAGCTTGAATTACAGTCTTTATTGTTGATTCTATGTTTATATCACCCTGAATTGTTTCCACTCCCTCAATATAATCAATTTTTTGTAGATCCACTCCAATAACTTTGCCACCAGATAACTTCTTTGCAACCTGCAACCATCCACCAGGTGCTGCGCCTAAATCCACGACCGAATCTCCACGCCTGATAATTTTGTGCTTTTCGTTGATCTGCATAAGTTTGAAGGAAGCTCTGGACCGATAACCTTCCTTTTTTGCTTGATGATAATAATAGTCTCTTCTATCTCTTGCCATTATGATCCTCCCTGAGCTGAAAGCTTATATAGGTTGGACAAAATTCTTTTGTTAGCTTTCAGGAGTTATAGCTTTAAATGAAGATATAATTATATATAAAATATATATTCTCAGTTATTTTTAAAACTCATCAGTTAGGATAAAATATGACTTTCAGCCTTTTAGAAGCTTTTTTTGTCTATAGAAACAAAGTAAAGCTCGTTTCTTCCCTAAAGAAAATAATTTTTAGCATTTCATAGAAGATAACGTCTGGAACTTAAAAATGTTCTTAGAATATCCTCACAACTCGTTTTTTCAACTTTGATATCAGAAGGCTTTTCAATTGTTTCAATGTTGAGGGGCATATGCTTCTGAATTTCTTTTATGAGTTGAGAATCGCCACTCAGAATAGCAAAGTCTATTAAGGTATTTTTTTCAAGAACCTTATCAAGGGCTTCAAAAACTTTGCCCATGTGGTGAGAGATATCTTCTTCCCGGAGGCGTTCGAAACGGCGCTGGCTAAAGCCTCCCTTACTATGTTTTTCCTTCACGCTACTGCGGACAAACTCCTTGATGTCGAAGACCTGGCCATAAGGAGCAAAACCTATGAAAGACTCGCCTGCATGCAGGATGATAACAAGAATGCTGTAGTCCTTACTTAGAATCTCTTCAAGAAAAGAAGTAGCAAAGCTATCCGCAAGCTTCCAGGAGGGGGATTTTATTGGAATTGGAAGGATTATAGCTTCGCAGATCATATGGTGACAGTCATAGAATAGAACAAAGCCAGTTTTAGGTTCAAGCCTTTCGAGAAGAATTCGGATTTCTTCTTCTATCAAATCAATAACCTTTTCACTCAACAAGCCCGAGAGACGAGTTCCGCAAGGAAGGTAAACAGTAAGCAAGTCATCAGTAGGAGAGCGAAGGGAACTTAGTTTGGAAATGTAAGCCTTAACAGCTAGCGGACTCAGGGTTTCAATCTCACGAAACTCCAGCTTCTCCGGGGACTCAGCTTTTATTGTTTCGAGCTCATGAGAGAGGGTTTGAACTCGAACAAGCTCCTGTTTTAAACGGCCCTCAGCATCCTGCCTATCTGCAACTGCCTGTCTTGCAAGAGCTTCTTTCTTCTCGAGCTGGGTTCTTGCATTTAGCAGATCGAGTTTCAGTTTCACTACTAGGGAGTTGAGCCTGTTTATCTCAATCTCGAGATGTCCTTTTCCTGAAATTTTTCCTATGAATGCGCTTAATCCTTTTTTCGTATCTTCAGAAGCTTTTTGTTTTAAATTTTTTTTAATTGTCATCCAATTTCCTCCCCTATTTATAAGACCTTCTCCAGCTTTATAAAAAATATAGCCAGCAATTTGAATTAACATGTATAAATATAGATACTTATAAGTAAAATTTATGCTTCATAGAAACACTATTAAAGACGCCGATTGACCCCTAATTCACTTCTCGCAGAATCCTATCCAAATCTTTCTCAATGATTTCTGTATTTGACCGATTATTTTTGTTTTCTGGTTTAGTATTCTTTGATCTTAAAGATAGCTTCCACTATCCTTAAAATACTCCTTTAATTTTCGATATCATCAAAAGATAAAGATTATAACAAAAAAACTGTACGCAACATCTTTATATTCACTCTTCGAATAGTAATGACAAGAACTTTTCCTCCTTTGAATATTTTTTTAGTTGCTTCATAACGCTTTATCTAAAGCTCTTTTTGAGATGATCCCTTGTTTCTTAATATACAACTCATCCCCAGAAGATGTTCATTAGCTGCTCTTTTCATTGTTTTATCATAACCTTTTGATTTTGCTCCAAAGTATCCCCTATCTCTGTAAACCACTTCATTTCCTTCTGATAAATCACCTTAGAATCATGAAATGATGCAGTTGTTGTTTCGAATTTTCTGATAGTTCCTTAACCCCCTTTCTATTATGCTACGAAGTTTATATTCAAAGTGTGATTTATCACCCTGTTTTATTTTCAGAACCAAGGCAATTAAGTTGGCTTTGGAACTGTTCCCATATTTTTTTCTTTGCAATTATCAAAAATGATCTCTCTGAATGACCAAACTGGTATACTGTTTATGTAAGTACTCAGGAAACCAAAAGCTTTCCTGAAAAAATTCGATCAATACACCTTTTCTCACGTTCAAATTCGGAAAGACAATACCATTGCTGTAGAACAAAAATTTTAAACATAACTATGACATCATTTAAGGTCTGCCACCAAAAACTGTTTTATTTAAAAATATGGACTTAAAAACAACGATACTAAAAGATTTTCAACAATTAAGGAATCAATTTCAACAAGTTTATCTTCAACTAACTAAAAATTTGTATTCTTTCTTAGGACCAAAATCAGTAGGATTTTTCATGAGTAAAAATTAATGTTACAAAATTTAAACTCTCCAATTCTCAAGTGGTTATATCCTCTCGAAATTCTCGATAATTAATTTTCAAAAATAAAAAAATTTATAATTGGGTACATAATTATGGTAAAATAGTTTTCGGATCAGTAATTCACCAAATTTTTCCTGAAATTTTGGAATTATACTTTTTGCATACTTTGAATTTGTTTGAAGTGCTTATCGATTTTCTCCCAGTCGACTATATTCCAGAATGCATCTATGAATTTGCCTCTTTCATTCTTGTAGTCAATGTAGTATGCATGCTCCCATACGTCCAGAACCATTAGAATCGGGAAACTTGGAATTATATTTACATTGTGCTTTTCTATCTGCATGATTCCGAGTCTTTTAGTACCCTTGCAGAAACTTAATGCTGCCCAACCGGAACCTTCAACACTTGACGCGACCTGGGTAAACTCCTTTTTAAATCTTTCAAAATTTCCGAAGTCTTCTTTGATAACCTCAGACAATTCACCTACTGGTTCTTTGTTGGAATTGTTTGCAGGAGTCATCTCCCACCAAAAATAATCATGAAAGACATGTCCTCCCAAATTAAAAGCCAAAGCTTTTGCATTTGCCTTGTAATCAAAATCAGTTTCTTCTGCTCTTGCTTTGTCCATCGTTTGCAAAATTGCATTCACATTAGTCACATAAGCTTGATGGTGTTTGTTATGGTGTATTCGCAACTGTTCCTCAGAAATATAAGGTTCCAATTCTGCATATCCATATTTCAAACTCGGTAATATATACATTTCCTTAGCCATATTTATCCTACCCTTTTCTTATCTAATTTGGTTTACAAAATTTGCTCAGGACCCTGATTATGTGCATTCCAATTCAATAAATTCCATTTATAAATTCTGAGAATCAATTTTCCCTGAATATTTTTTAAAAAATATATCTATCTAGCTACTCTGCCGCTTTATAAAGTCAAACAACCATCAAAATGCCATATGGCAATCCTGATGCAAAATATAGTTATACATCAAACATATTTAAAGTTAAAAGGTAAAGCAATATTTCTGAATCTTGTCAGTTCAGAAGTCAGTTCTACCAACCATAAGAGTATGATAAAATTATTTAAAATACTGAAATAGTTGATTATGGCAACGAAAAATTACTATACTTCTGGTGTAGACATAGCCAAGTTACTGTATATATCTTCTAAATTATATCGTCTCTTTGATATAGTACCTTTACATGATCTGGCAAGCTATTTCTCAAGGAGTTTTAAATGTCTAATTACAGTCGAATACCTCGCAGCTCGCTTCAGAATGGGAACTTTCCCGAGAACAGTTAGTGACTAAATGAGTTACTTTTAAAGCTACTGGTATATAATAAAATGAAACTAAGTCATGCAAAACCATTGTGTCTATAAAAATAAGATATTAAATAGTTTTTTTGTATAAGCATCGTAAAAATTGATTTTGGACAATAACATAATCAATTATAAAGGTGATAGATACCATTTTTTTCCATAATAGCCATTTTCAGTCTTCAATTTCGGCAATTATGGTTTTTAGATGTTCCTGAATTTCTGAAATCGCCTCCGAGAGTACTTTTTTGTTATCGTAGGTCATAATTAATTTCACAAGCTCATCTTTTCTTTCTTGTTTTATTTCTCTTCCAAATCTGACCATGTTATCAAGAGCTCGGGTAAGGTTATCCACAATGGATATAGTAGCTGTTCTGGAGGTTCTGGATAGGGGATTTAGGTCAATTGTAATTACAGTTTTGCCCATTTCTACAAGTTTTTCACAACGGTCTCCATCTTCTAGTGGAATGAGCACGACATCTGCGGTATAGATCCCCTTTCTCTCTACCAGTCGTCTGCCACTGGAGAGCTCAAGGCTTGAGTCAGGATTTTTCCCGAGCACTTCCCCAGCTCCGTTGGCTTTCATTTGTTCTATTATAAGGTGTACACGTGTTTCAGTCCTGTGAAAAAGATTTACTTCAATCTTGGCCCCTGTAATGTCTGCTAGAGAAACGACTCTTTCAGGTGCTAAGGCTACGACGTTACCATTTATGGAAATCACTGGTTTCTTTGCTAGAAGAATAGCAGCAACTGCTGCCCTCTCAGCATACAGGGCTGACTCTGTACTCCGCTCGCCTAGGAGGTAATCAAAGCTTTCGCCTCTACCCTGTGAAATCAGGCCTTGAATGCTTGTAATTCCCATTTTTACCCCAGCTACAACTTTTTCACGGGCAAGCAGGGACTCATACCTTGGGTGGTCTTTTGGTATTTCGGTCATTTCTGTTGCCTACTTTTTGCTTGTTAACTTAATTTTTATCATTTATTTTGTTATTGCTTTCTGACCGTATATTGAGATTTTACATAAAGTTGGCACTTTGCGATTTGTTTTAATCCTGGAACGGCTGTTATTATAACTACCCTATTATATTTAGTTTAAATCCTCAAATTATGCCTTGGATAGACTTTGAAAGATAATCTGAATAATGTTATCCCTACGACTATATTTTTAATTTTTTTACGTGAGCTTTGGGAGCTCAGTAGTGAATTTTGGAGAATTTAGATAAACCATAATTTTTTTCCTTTGCTTATAAATAACATATTTTGCTTATAAATAAAATATAAATGATTCGTGAAAATCAGAAGTTTATCTAAATGGCTTTAGTTTTCCCTGCCTAATATTCAAGAAATAAATAAGGTTTCATCCTGAGACTTACTCATGCATTAATTTGGGCACACATGTGCTGATATTATATTCCAGCACCTGGCCGAATTCCTGGAGGGCTTCATAAATAGTAAATTCCTGAGAATGAGGGGCGATTACAAAAACTGTATCCCCAAACATTACCTGAGAAGCCATCCATCCGCTTGCGTTTGTAGCTTCAATGATATCCTTTGCCCTGCTGCTCATAAGGCCGGTTTTATTAGCAAACTCCTTTGCTTGGTACATAAAATTTTCAAGAGTAGGTTTTTTAAGCAGCTCTGACATTGCGACTTTTCCTGCAGAATTAATCCTCCCAGCTGCAGCCATGTCTTTCAGGACAGAATTCGTGGAGATCTCGCCGATCACAATACAATAAACTCTGGATTCGGGAACCGGGATACCATCCACAAGTCCAAATTTTGATCCTCCAGGCTGTATTCGAATTACCACTCCACCATTAGATTGGCCAGCAATGTCTCCAAGCCCACTGCAATTGATAACTTCTGCTACATGGGCATATTCAGCCAAGCTTTTTGTGGTCTGGTTCAGAGAAAGCGCTTTGTTCAAGGCATAGGCAGTCCCTAGAGCTCCTGCACCTGAAGCTCCAAATCCGCACCCAATCGGAATTTCTGTCCAGCTCTTAATCCTTACAGGTACATCAGTAATCATTTCTGCGACTGTACGGGTTGTTCTGCCTTCTACTTTCTTACCGTTGAGGAATATCTCTGTCTTCTCTACGGATTCTCCGACTTTAACCTCGGTGGTAACTCCTCCGTTCAGGACAATTCCGCAGCCTGTAGAACCCTTAAGATGAGGATTCTCATGTTCGTGGATCTGGAAAAAACCTGTGATATGTCCAGGTGCATAGGCTTTTGCATAAAAGTCTGCTACTTCATTCTGATATTTGTGCATAGAAAGCGCCTATTATAACTTTAATAGATTTTTCAAAGTTCGTTCCTGTTTTGCAGAATGCTTCGGATTTTGCAGGTATATTCAGGATTGAATGCAGCTAATTATCTCTGGATATAGCTAATCTTATCGAATATATATTTAACATCTAATATGCTTATCACAATTATACGGCTTCAACTTCAAGATGAACTCATAATTTTAGAAAACTATTTGTCATTCAAAAGCTCGATGATCTCTTCAATAATCGAAGCTGCAAGTTTCCTTTTGTTTCCGCTTATGTGCTTAAGCTCACCTTTTTTTCTTCCGATTAGGTAAAGTTCGTTTTCCTCCGTGCCCATTCCACCTTTTCCGACATCATTTGCTGCAATCAGATCCAGTTTTGATTCCTCAAGGGTTGCAGTTGCCCTTCTGAGAAGCTCCTCTCTCCCAACCCCGGTTTCGGCTTTAAAGCCGATGATCACGAGATCAGAATACCTTTTACGGCATTCTTTTATCAATTTGCGGGTTGGTTTCAGCTTTAAAACAATTTCTCCACCTGATTTTATCTTTTCGGTAGAAGGCTCAGCTGTATAGTCTGCAATTGCTGCTTCGCTGATCAGGATATCATATCCTTTCTTCAGTTCAGACAGCACTGCATCGGTCATTTCGGCGGCGCTTTCTACCAAAATTTCCCTAATGCCTGGAATATTAAGTCTGTTACGATGCACCACTGTTACATCAGCTCCTCTGCGGTAAGCTTCAAGAGCAAGTTCCCTCCCGGTTTTCCCTGAAGCTCGGTTCGTGAGGATGCGTATAGGATCGATAATTTCGGCGGTAGAACCGCTTGTGATGATTACCCTTCTATTTTCAAGACTCTTTTTTCCCAGAGTCCTTTCTACCTCCAGCACTATTTCTTCATTTGATGCTATTTTTGCGATGCCTTCTTCCAAGTTTGGACCTACAATAAAAAGTCCCCAGGTTTTCAGTTTAATTATATTCTCAACTACAGACGGGTGCTTATACATTGACTCATGCATTGCAGGGACAAGTATCAAAGGTATGCCCGAGCCGATAGCTGTTGTTGCAAAGGAAGTGACGGTTGTATCATCTATTCCGGATGCTATTTTTCCGATGGTATTTGCTGTTGCAGGGGCTATCAGAAGAATATCAGCCCTGCCTTTGAGCCCACAGAATTCCACATGCTCCACTTTGCCTCCAAGCTCAGTAATTACAGGGTTTCCGGTAGCATAGTGCAGGGCATCAGGATGCAGGATATGCCTAGCAGCATCAGTCATAACTGCATGAACTTTAGCTCCATTTCTGATAAGTTCCCTTGCAAGTTCAACTACCCTGACTGCTCCAATACTTCCCGTAACGCCAAGAACTATAGTTTTTCCAATTAGTGAGGAGCTCCTATGACCCTCGATCCAGAGCGTGGGATGAAATTCTTCAGCTTTGAACCTTGCGGTATTTTGCCCCTCTTCTTTATATATATCATTTACTCTATCCGTTTCCCTTCGATCAGATTTTTCCTTATTAGGGTTTGCCTGATTCGTATGATTTTTAGAGTATTTCAATTGGGTTTTCATTCACTCACCGGAATGATCTATAAAAATTATGTGAGGATTAAAATTGCTCGCTTTTCAAGAATATTGTCGGAAAGCAAAATGACATTAAATGCGATATTCTTAAAACTTTCGAAATGCGACCGTCAAGGTCAGCTATTTGATACTGCAAAGAGAAGAAAGTTAACGAATCTAATAAAATAAGGAAGTAGTATCCGTATTCTCATAATAAATAACTCACAAATGGACAAATCGAGTTTTGACCTTAAGATAGAGAGATTAAAAATAATATCAAAATTTAGCTTTATAGAAATCCTTTCTGAATAGACAGAAGGTCGTTCAATTACTGGAATTTAATTATGTTCTTCAGTTATAAGTATTTAAAATTCAGTAAATTATAGCGAACTTCGATTAACTTCTACACTTTTTTGTATTGGAAAGTTTAGATCTCTTAGCAATAATTTATACTCATAAAAATTTCTATTGATTTTGTTCTTAAAGAAGAATACAAACGTCTTCAGTCAGTTGGGGACAAATTTGTTGAAATTGATTCCTTAATTGATTGGAAATCTTTTAGTATCATTTCTGAGGTCATGTATTTTAACAAACCAGTTTCAAGATGCCGAATTGAAGCTTATGTCATTATTATGTTCAAAATGCCAGTTTTACAACAATGGCAAGTCTTTCAGGCTTTGAACTTGAGAAAATAATGCATTGATCTAATTTCTTTCAGGAAAATTCTTTGTTTTCCTGAGTACTTACATCAAAGTATACCAGTTTGGTCATTCAGCAAGTTAATTATTGATTTCTGCAAGGAAGAGGAAAATATCGAGACAGTTGCAAAGCCAACTTGATTGCCTTGGTTTGAAATAACAGTTTATATGGTGCACCCGTTGCTTCAGCAAAGTTAACTACCACAATTTTGATTTGTTCACAAAACAATTTCATCAAATTCCAGCACTAATCTACTGATTTAGATACTTAGTAAAAATTCCACCCATTTGGCAGAATAGTATATGAAGGTATCTTAATCACATACTCTTGGCCTCTTCATTCTATAATTGTATTAATCCCACTAATTACAGTAATATTCCATCAACTGAGAATGTTAAGTCTCTACAATCTTCCTCTTTTGAATTTTCCTTTTTGATATCCTATTCCATCTCGTGTATCTCGTCATTTGTAATAAGAAGCATTTTATTTTGGCAATTCTCCTTGCCAGAGCAATAATTACCTTTATATTGACAGTGTAGCTAAAGTCCTGTAAATTCGGATTGCCTCTGCATCCTTTTTCTGAACCACAAAAATATGATTTGTCTTTTATATGGATGCATAGATTTTATCACAAAAACTGTGCATCTCACGTTAATTGATACTTACTTATTTTGTTATTATTATGAATCTAATAATGAGTTCTATCAATAAAGTACGAGTTTGTTACGGCTTCATTAAATAAATAGAATATTATATAAAAAGTTAAACCGTTCTCTCTCAATCCCAACAAGAATAAGCAGATTTTTCGTTTTGGAAAATTCTACTAAAATATTTATCTCTCTTTCCAGCCTCGCTTCTGATTTTGTATAAAAGCCAAAAATTGCTATCTTTGTTCTTCCTTTTTTAAGGAATAAATAATCTTTTAAACAAATCTCTGTGCCAGAAAACATTCCTGATTGAAAAACTCGGAAAAAAGAGAGAGGTATCTATGAATTAGAAAACAGATAGGATTGTGGTCGTGATCTACAAAATAGAAGATTAGCTGGTAAATTCTATACAATAGTATGCTCATATATAATGATATATATATAAATATCATTAATTCTGGTTAATATATATCTTATTTTTACTATCTATCGTAATAGTATATTAGTCTTTTTTAGGAAAAATAGCATATAATCAATAGGGGGTAAATAATGATAATTAAACATAAATTGCATAAAATAGCCTTAGTTTCAATAGCTATGGTTTTAATGCTGGTAAGTACCGCAGGTGCATTTCCATTCTGTGGGTGTGGATGTGGAGATCATTCCTGAACTCACACCGACACTGATAAGTCGTCTGATTCGTCTGATAATAAGTGTATAGTTTGTCCAGGTTGTCCAGCGTGTAATTGTCCCACTTGTGCAGCTCCAGCTCTGGGTATAGTGAAGACAGCAAATCTAACAAGTTATTGCGATCCAGGGCAGGTTATCGGATATAACTACACTCTAACTAATACAGGAAATGTAGCTCTTAGCGGAATTAGAATTTATGACAACGTAACTAGCCCAACAGGAATGCCTGTAAACACAATTACTACTCTTGACCCAGGTGCCAAAGTTACAGTAAATACTACATACAACGTCATAAAGGTAGATTGTGATGCTGGTAATGTGACCAATTCAGCGTATGCCACAGCGATTGGTAATCTCATTAATATTATTTCAAACACTGTTAGTACAACAGTACCTTACGTGCCGGTACCAACCTAAAGTTAAAGGCGTGATTGAAAAATGATTATGTGATTTTTTTCAATTACTAATCATTTTTTTTAAGAAATTTTGTTATTTATATTTACATTTCTTGTTTTTGGTTACTATCTATTTAGCATCCATATGAATGAGAACCTTAATATGAGCCTATTACTAGCCTATTCAGTATTATATTTACGACTATAAAATCGGATACTTACATTTGGATCAGTGGGTATCCCGCATTATAATCATGAAAATGAGATAACATTTAGTATCTGGTTGTAAATATAAAAGCAAATTAAACTGGAAAATAACTGGTTTGCTAAATATAAAATGTTTATGCGCTTTTCTATACTTTTCCGTTTGTGAGTTAGGTACTAGTGAATGAAATAGTAATGGCGAGTTGATGTTTAGAATATGCATGTTTTACATTAGAGCTTAGGTAAATTTGAGATGTTTGTTCATTTCAATTTCTGAAAATTGGAGCTTTAAGAGCAAGATCAGTTTAATAGTAAGAATTATAGCTTTATTGTAGTACGTAAAGGTAAATATTTATTGCGCAAGTTAGTGACACACGGGTTTACCTATCGGTATTTATCCAAAAATTAAAATCTTCTTTTTGAGTCAGTCGTTTGATATCCTACATCCCTAGTGATCTGGTCAGTAAATTCTAATTGAGTCTGTATTTCACGATTATAATACAAGATGCCCACTGGTTCATATGTGGATACTTTATTTGATCGTAAATATAACCAAAGGATAAGCCACTGACAAGCTCATAGTAAGGTTTTCTTCTCTAGGCAAAGAATGATTGATGACTTCACAAATAATAAAAAATAATTATTAATATAGATTTGTTTTTTGGCTGCAAAAAATCTTATATGGGATTATTTTTTGTTTAGAAACTAATTTTCATACAATTAATTTAAAATAACTATGGAGATAATTGTATATTGTAATGTAGACACCAGTACACATACAAACCACATATCAAAAAAAGAGGAAATAGCCAGCAGATATGTAAATAAAGAATTGCTTGGAAGAGTTGGCCTTACTTTGAATTGAATCTCCCCCACTCCCATGTATACTAGAATTAACTATGTTTGGGTAACAGTAAACATAACTCCAAGCTTTCATACAATCTTTTTTAATGCTTTGGTGGTAATGTTACAGCTTTAAACCAAAAGTCTTGTATGGAATCAATTACTTTCATGAATTCGTCAAAGTCAAGGGATTTAACTACATAGGCATTCGCGTGAAGATCATAAGCTCTGACCATCTCCTTTTCAGTGCTGGAAGTAGTTAGAATGATTACGGGTATGCTTTTAAGATTATTATTCTCTTTTATTTCTCTAAGAACTTCACTTCCGTCCTTCTTTGGCAAATTCCAATCCAAAATAATTATATCTGGGATTGGGGAACCTAAAAACTTATCCTTACCATATAAAAAACGGATCGCTTCGTCTCCATCTTCTGCAATATGAAGAGTAGTTCTAACTTTTGCATCAATGAAAAATTCTGTTATTAATCCAATGTCTCCCTTATTATCTTCAACTAACAAAATTTCCAAAGGCTTATCTAATATTTTCATTTTTAAAACCTTCATAAACATAAATTAAAGAGTTTATTAAGCAGTCAGCCCAAAAATATAGTATCAATAGCTAGCTTAGTCGAAATTTGATGAGCAACTTTTTAATAGATTGCCATTAATTATTAGATATTTTTAATTGGGTATACTTAAATATATTTCATTTTTATCCTTGAAAAGTTATCTAGAAACTTTAATATTTAGTGGGCCACAAAATCCTAAAAAAGTCGGACCAAAATAGAAAAATTACTAAACAAAGAAGATACTTGAGATTTAATTCTAATTTCAGTGATAGATATTAAAAAATAATTAAATTATGAATCTATTTTTGTGTACGGCTGTAGCATGCTGATTCAAACATAATTGGAGAGTTATGATTATAGAAGAGTGGGGAAATGAGTGCCTGTCTGTAATGAATGACAGCATAAGACATTCTGGCATTGATATTATTGGAGATGTGCCATGGGAGACACATTTTTGTCAGTTCTACAAAACCACGGAGGATTTGATAGACATACTTGTTCCTTATTTCAAAGCAGGACTGGAAAACAATGAATTTTGCATGTGGGTCACATCGCAACCTTTAGAAGTAGAAGATGCAAAAGAAGCCCTTAGAAAGGCGGTACTGGATATCGATATTTATTTAGAGAAAAGACAACTTGAAATTATTTCTTACTCAGACTGGTATGTGAAAGAAGGTTCTTTCGATTCAGATAGAGTATTGAATGGGTGGGTTGAAAAACTTGATAAGGCTTTGGCTGATGGCTACGATGGCTTAAGGTTAACTGGAAATACCTTTTGGCTAGAAAAAGAAGATTGGAAAGATTTTGTTGATTATGAGAATTATGTGGATAGAGTCATTGGCAACTACCAGATGATAGCTCTCTGCACTTATAATCTAGATAGATGCAACGCCACTGATATCATTGATGTAGTCGCCAACCACCAATTTGCTTTGATCAAAAAGAAAGGAAAATGGGAACAGATAGAAAGTTCCAAGCGTAAAGAAGCGGAAAAAACAGCAACTTTACAATCTTCTCTTCTGCGAGAGAGTCAGGCTAAACTAGAGACAGCTTTGGCCAGTATGACCGATGCTGTATTCATTTCTGATACACTGGGTAATTTTATCAATTTTAACGACGCATTCGCGATTTTCCACAAATTCAAGAACAAGGATGAATGCTCCAAGATCTTCGCCGAATACCCTGATATCCTAGATGTGTTCATGGCAGATGGAACATCGGCACCAGTGGACATGTGGGCTGTGCCTAGGGCTTTGCGGGGAGAGACGGGGACTGACGTCGAGTACACACTGCGACGCAAAGACACGGGCGAAACATGGATCGGTAGCTACAGCTTTGCTCCTATTCGTGACAAAGACGGCGTGATAGTCGGGTCAGTTGTGATAGCTCACGACATCACCAAGCGTAAGATGGCAGAGCAGGAACGAGAGCGACTTCTATGTGTTATTCAACAAGAGAGAGACAAACTGTCTGCATTGATCAACAGCATTACCGATGAAATTTGGTTTGCAGACACTAAGAAAAGATTCACATTGGTTAATCTTGCGGGACATAGAGAGTTCAACATCAGCAACGAGAAAAATCTTGATGTGGGCAAACTCATCATGAATCTGGAAGTTCATCGTCCAGATGGCAGTTTACGCCCGGTAGAGGAAGCTCCGTCCCTTCGTGCTCTACTAGGTGAAATCGTAAAGAATCAGGAAGAAATCGTTCGCATGCCTGTAAGTGGGGAATTGCGCTATCGACAGGTAAGTGCCACACCTATGCGAGATCTAGAAGGCAATATTGTTGGGTCTGTTTCTGTTGTTCGGGACATTACAGAACTCAAGATGGCAGAGAAGGTTCTAGTGGGGAACGAAGCACAGCGTAAAGTTACCGAAGCTATTGAAGCTGAACGGCTACGGTTCTTAGACATGCTTGAGAAGCTGCCGATAATGATATACCTGATGACATCTGACTATCGTATCTCTTTTGTCAACCGCAACTACCGTGAACATTTTGGTGATTCAGTTGGTCGGTACTGTTATGAATATCGTTTTGGATTTACCAATCAGTGTGAGTACTGCGAATCATATAAAGTACTTGCAACCGGAAAGCCCCATCATTGGGAATACAACGACGTGGATGGAAGAGTGATTGATACTTATGATTTTCCGTTCACCGACGTTGCTGGCTCGTCCATGATTCTCAAGATGGGCATCGACGTTACCGAGAACAAAAAAGCACAAGAAGCAGCTCTGAGGTTATCATATATTTATAATCGTAGTTTGATTGAAGCTAGCTTGGATCCTTTATTAACCATTGGGCATGATGGTAAGATTACTGATGTAAATGCAGCTACAGAACAGGTCACTGGTTATTCAAGGGATGAACTTATTGGTACCGACTTTACTAAATATTTCACCGAGCCTGAGAAAGCCAAGAAAGGGTATCAAAAAGTGTTCAAGGAAGGATTTGTGTCGAACTATTTGCTTGAAATTCAGCACAAGAATGGAAGAACAACACCTGTTTTATACAACGCTTCAATTTATATGGATGAATCAGGTGAGGTTATTGGTATTTTTGCTGCAGCACGTGATATTACTAAGCTTAAAAAAGCAGACGAAAAAATTCAAGCACTTGCGAATGTTGTAGAGTCATCTAACGATGCTATCATAACTGAGTCTCTTGATGGTATCATTGAAAGTTGGAATATGGGAGCAAAGAAAATTTATGGTTATTCGGCAGGAGAAGTCCTGGGAAAGAATGTATCACTACTTGAACCTGATAATCTTAAAGGGGAAATAAAACAGTTAATTGAAAAGATTAAACAGGAAGAAAAGATCCAACATTATGAAACTTTACGGTTAAAAAAGGACGGTACAGTAATAAATGTTTCAATTACTCTTTCTCCGATTTTTAACTCATCTGGAAAGTTTGTAGCTATCTCTTGTATTGGCAGGGATATAACCGAAGGAAAAAAAGCAGAAGAAAAACTTCTAATGAGTGAAGAAAAGTACCGCAACATCGTAGAGACGGCAAACGAAGGTATACTCATAATTGATGATGAAGCTGTAGTTACTTATGCTAACAAGAAACTGACGGATATGCTCGGATATTCTCTCGAAGAAGGTATTGGCAAACCGATATGGGGCTTCGTAAGTGAAGAGAGTAAGGATGTTGTCAAACTGAATATGGAAAAGAGTCGGCAGGGTATCAATGATAGCTATGAATTGAAATTAATAAAGAAGGATGGCTCATCTTTATGGATTCATCTAAGTCATAAAGCCTTTTTTAATAACGATGGTAAGTTTGTGGGTTCTCTGAGCATGCTCACTGACATCACTGAGCGTAAAAAATCCGACGATATTTTAAAATCTAAATTAGAAGAACTTGCCCATTCAAATGCGGAATTAGAACAATTCGCTTACGTTTCGTCTCACGATTTACAGGAACCCTTGAGGATGATAACAAGTTATTTACAGCTTTTACAAAAGAGATATCAGGGTAATCTTGACGATAAGGCTGATAAATATATTTATTTTGCTGTTGACGGAGCATCCCGTATGCAAAATTTGATAAATGATCTTTTAGAATTATCTCGAGTGTCTACAAAAAGCAGAGAGCTTGAATCTACGAATTGTAAATTTATTCTAAATCAGGCACTATTCAATTTAAGAGTGATAATTAAAGAAGAGAAAGCTACTGTATCTCATGATACTTTACCTGAAGTGATAGCAGATTCTACCCAGTTGGTTCAGGTATTTCAGAATTTGATCGCCAACGGAATAAAATTTCACAGTAAAGAAGCACCAAAAATTCATATTACTGCAGAGAAAAAAGAAAGTGAATGGATATTTTCAGTGCAAGACAATGGAATTGGAATCGATCCACAATATTCGGGAAAAATTTTTGAAATTTTTAAAAGATTACATACCAGGGAACAATTTTCTGGAACAGGAATAGGGCTTGCGATTTGTAAGAAAATTGTAGAAAAATATGGTGGACGTATATGGGTAGAATCTGAATTAGGTAAAGGTTCTACTTTCTATTTCACTTTACCAATCAATCCGCAGAATTAAAAAACTAAATTTTGATATCTAAAACAAATACTTCTAGACTTTTATAAAAAATTGTATATTGAAGAAGCATAGTTGGGATAGGAATATTAAATGGTTGACGATTTTAAATTTTCTCTACCCAAAGCAAGCTTCTCTAAAATTTTTTTCCTAAATCCATCTGCATCATTGATAATTAACTCGACATTCTCATTTTTATTCTCTGAAACCATGTTCATTTTCTTATAAATCCGCCTTCCAAATTCGTCAGGAAATCTTCGGTCAAGAATCCACATGCATATTCGCGTATCTCCAGCTTTTGCTGCTGAGTTAAGGCGTTCCAAAAGTTCTTTAGCAGCATCAACATTGCATTTTTGGATATATTTGAAGAAATCGTAATATTTCCCAGATTTATCTATCTTGCCCCTGTTCATATATTGATTGAATATTTTATACGTGATTCCTGAAGCTTCGGCAGCAAGAGAGTACGTGAGTCCTAAAGAAATATTTTCACCGATTTTATGTTGTATTTCTGGAGTTAATTTACAAGGTCTAGCCATGGTCGCACCGTTTTTACTTTACAACTAATATCACCTAACCTTGTATTTAATATTTGGTTCGTTTAGTTCTGTATTGAATCAGGGTTTATATCTATCAAACCTAAGATATTATTCTACTCACTGGGCCATTTATTGACTAACATAATAGTTCCCGAAGACTTTAGATAAAAGTTGCTCCCTAGAGCCCCAGATTCAGTCATTTTCCGGCAAAATCAAATCCCCATGATTTTACTGCTCTTGCACGGTAACCACCTTTAATATATTTTTCATATACATTTACTACTTTGAAATAATATAAACTAAGTAATAAACCGTATGAAAAAACCTGATAAGCTGTGACTTATGATAAATATAGAACAAAATATGATCGACGGTGGGGCGATTTAAGGCATTTTCTTGGGTGGGTTAAGGATTTACCCTAGGTAATTTATAAGTCTGTTGTAGGGGCTGAGATTTAGTCTTTCATTGATTCTCGGGGGAGAGTTCTCATCTATTATAATTTCTGAAAATCAGGACCAAATAATGTAAATACTAATTAGTTTAGGGAAGTAGATCATATTCATAAAAGTATATAATTAAATAAATTTAATTGTGCTTAATATATTTCCCCGTATTTTGAATCAAATCTTTGATCGAGCTGTAGATATTCCCCTTCGTCCGCAGCTCATAAGATTACCTGTTTTATATCTAAGCTAATAACTAGCCTATTCTATCACAGCTGCCCCCATTCATGTAGCTTTCCGGCTTCTTCTAATACTAACTCAGATCCAAGTCTTTGTTCGTATTCAAGAGTTTTTTTGTTGAAGTTTGAAACAAATCCAGGGACATCATCTACAGTAGAGTTGGAATATGTTTTTGAATATTTTTTTAATGCTTTTTTCAAAAGCCCTACTGCTTCATATGTACTTTCATCATTTCTTTGAGTGTAACCATGCAACTATACGTAACCCCGCCATCAGCTGTAGAGTTACACTCGCTAATCATATTCAGATGACTCGATTCATCATCAAGTGTAATACTGTAACCCATATTTTCAGAACAAGGGACAACAATTTTTTCTTTTTTTATTTCTAAATCTGTTGTTTCTTTCGAAAAAGTATCATCACACTTGCCTTGTATAACATTCTTCCTTTTTAAGGTTACATTATTATTAATTCTATCTATTGTATGTGGTTTTAGTGTAACCCCTTCAGATATTACACTAGGGTTACATGGGGTTACATTGGTTACACTTTCTTCCGACTGTTTTTGTATGAATATTTTTCTTTCTTCTTCTGCCTTTTCATGATTTATCTTTGCAACAGAATCGTATATTTCAAATCCTGATTTCCGGCCATTGTATTCGTATACGTTTGCCCGTGTTGTTACTTTATCACCGGATTTACCATCTGCGGTTTCACTCCGGTCGATCTTGTTCAATTGTGGCACTTTTGCAAGTATACCGCCCTTCCCATCCTTCCCGTGTAGGATATGCATAACCCGTGTTCTGGAAACGTCCAAGAAATGCATTAAATTTGTTATGGTTGCCGGTTCTCTTTCTATGAACTTTAAAACCTTCATTTCCTGATTAGTTAGGTTGGTAGCATTGTTTTTGGCTGTGCCGTTGTAGATATTCAGCGCTCGATAAAAGTCTTCTATGTCTGAAAGATAGTATTCGTTTAATTTTTGTCGCTGCATGACTTTGAAAAGGGTAATGGATTTAAGTATATCTAGGAATTTCGGGAAATTTCGTCTATTTTCGATATTAGTCCATTCGATAGCATTAATAAAAGGTACAATTATGATGTACCGTTCTTTGTCAAGGATGTCAAAAATACATCGGCAGATTAAAACATCATCATCAATTAACAAATTCAAATCGAGTTCTTTAGCCTTAATAAAGTTATAAACTCTGATATCCTGTTCTTTGCTGCCATCGACATCAGCATTAAGGAACCTATTTGCGAGTTGCTCGTCTGGTATGCCGTCAATATTTGAGAACCAAAAAGAGCATCTTTCTGGAATGGAATATTCAGCATATGCCTGGTTTACTACTGTTAAGTGCTGAACTGCCATCTGAAAATTGGACGTGCTTTGTTTTAACGTATCAATTGTATCATCGGTGAAATTGGCATCATCTGAGTAGATTATTGTCCCACTTTTCAGATTTGGGTTATAATACAATGATTTACTTGACATGCTACCACTTATGTATTTGTGTTCTGGGAGTAGTTTAAGTACGGTTTCAATTGCATCACTTTTGCCTTTTCCACTTTCGCCACTCGGTTTAACGTGTAGCCCCCTTGTGTTGAGTATGTAGGTAGATGCAACCGCACACAAACAATTTTCTCCAATATTCTTATCCCCGACGTGCCTTAAATTCCAAGTCTCTAACATAAATTAGAATGCATCGCCTTCTTCTAGAATTTTATATGCAGAATCACGGATATTTTCAGGATAATTGCTTGATCTGTCTTCTGCTTCTGTTTTTTCTACTGGTACTTCTCCTTCTGGATTACCTATTTCATTTTTGTTTTCGTGATACCTTTCCTTTGTTATCTCCGAAACCGCTGTTTTAATGTCTTTTGCCTTCAGTTGGAATTTTTTAGCTACTTCATTATTTACAAAAACTTCCCATTCGTAGAATGGCATTCCAGCAAGATCAATTGAGATGAAACTCCTGTAGGCTCTGACCCTATCTAAAATTGTAGCGCCCTTGCTGACTACTTGCTTATTTAATTTGTATTGCCATAGCCTTACACTTGAACCCATAAGCCCTTTAAAGTCTTCCAGGCTGTGCTCCTTCATGTAATCGGCCATATCGATTTTATCGATACCATTCGGTCTATCCAATATAATAAGCCGAGCTTCAATCTGTTCATTTTCAAGTGCTTCAGCGGTACGTAGTGCCCCTTTAATGCCGGCTTCATTCAACTCGTTATCATTGCAGATAAAAACCCGCTTGAGCCCTTTTGTAAGGCTTAATAACTTCTGGTGGTCCTTCTCTCCCGGAACTGTACTGTAACAGGAGAAATACAAGGAAAGCCCGCCTGTAACATGACGGTATAATCAGTTACTCCTTCAGTAATTATACAATAGTCAGCACCCCTTAAACTGTCCTCGCCATAAAAATAAGAGTTTTGCACGCAAGGACTTACATACTCGCGCCCTTCTTTGTGAACCAAAAGTTTTTTGTATTTCATTCCTTTTTCACGTTCAAAAGTTGGAGTTTCCGATGTTTCTCGACCGATTAAGTAGACTGCTTTGCCATTATTCCAATAGGGGAAAATGATTCTGCCACTAAATATTTCACCGCCCATCTTCCAATCACTAACATAAACCAGCCCTGATTTTTGTAAGGTTGTTTCTTCCAGACCATTCAAATCCTTATCCTTTGTGGCGTGCCCGATTTTTAACAGATCTACTGTCTCTGGAGTAATCGCCCACTTTTCCATAATGTAATCGTAGAGCTCCAGCCTTTGTGTTAGATTCGTGCGATAAATCTCCACCGACTAGCTGATTAAGTTATGAATCTCGACTTTTTCTTTTGCTGCTTCAAGTTCTTTTTCTGTCAGTTCTGCTAGCTCTACTTCTGCTAGCTCTGCCGCTATCCTAATAACTTTTGGGAAGTCAGAACCCCTTGGATCATTAAAATCACGTCCGATACAATCAAGGACATCCCCACCCTTCCCATTTTTGGTATCGTTCCAAAGTTGCAGTTTCTGATTCACTTTCAAACTCCGGCCAGTATTCCCAACTGGTGGAACTGATCCGACATATTCACCGTTCCCATTATGTTGCAAGCTGATATCTCGTCCGATTACGTCCACGATATCGAGACGACTTTTAATCTCGTCTATTCTATTCCGACTGTTGTAAGGGGATAGCATCATTAAATATCCCCCCTAACAAGACCGGTGGTATCTATCCGACCAAAAATGTAATCTTGCATCCCCTTTATGTGAAGATCAATATCAATGACAATAAGGTATGATGGTTTACCGCAATTAGCACCGAGATTATAGTCTTTAGAACTCAGATGTTGGTGTATATAACCTAAAGCGTGGGTTTGTGTTCTCTCGGCCCAATTCCCACATACAGGTGCTTTACCCGGGTTTTTTACTTTAGCTTTAGGCCCACGTAGAAGGTGAGCCATTTTTTTATGGGTGGTATAATAAGCAAAAGCTGCTTCCAGCGAGTTAAAATATATAGCCATCAAAACCAGCTCCCTTTCTACTGCTGAAAATATCATTTTGGCCATTGCTCGTTCAAGCGGCGCGCCGAACGTCCGCATATATTCGAGAGCTTCTCTTTTTTCGGAATAGACCTGCCGAAATGCATCAATAGTTTCTGGTTTGAACATTAAATTATTTTCCATTTTTTAACTCCTTTTCGGAGTCATGAAGAAGAGAGCGAGAATGGAAACAAATATAATCTAAAAGTTTCTATATAGTGTAAAGAACAATTTATTGTTAATTAATCAATGCCATTTTCATGATGTGGAGTCATGACTTATGGCTATTTATTTCCATTATCGTTTTTTCTCATGCTCTTTTTTCATAAAATTACAGCGTTCTCAATGACTTTGGAAAGAAATGTGCTTCTTGGGGTTTCTCCCCTGGTTATTTCGATCCTGCCATAAACTTCAGGTGTCACATAGACGTTCACAAGAATCTTATTACCCATTTGGATCATTATATCAGTCCACTATAATTACTGTATTAATTTAATATAATTTAATTAGCTTTTTAACTATTTAAGCATTTCTCATTGAGAAGGCTTCAGATGGTTATAAATTACCTATATATAAAAAATATTAATAAAATTATATTTTACTGTTCTTACCCCGTTACACCAGTAAAATTTATAGCACTTATTCAAAAAGTAATTAATTTAATATCAATAATATAACTAAAAAATTAGAAATAGAAATAAAAAAGTTAATTAATTAAATATTACCACTATTTTTTAACTGCATTTATAAGGGCATTCAAGATTGCAGGATCAGCTTTTTGAAGTTGCAAAACAAGTTCTGATATTGCAGTTTGTTCGGTTTCGATGTTTTCGCTAGATTTTTTCGTTAATGGCAGACCGCATTTGAAACAAAACGCGGCTTTCTGATCCTGAATCTTCCTACACCTGGGACACCTTATTGTTTTTAATACCTTGTCCTCTGGCTCGTCTTCTGTGGCTAAACCATTAATCTTAAGGATTGTTTTATCAAGGTCTTTTCCACTCAAGTGAACATAAATTCCCGCCATATTAGAGCTCGCAGTCCATCCTAGATAAGCCTTTAACTGCTGTTCAGTTAGGTCCTTTGCGAGATGTGTAGCTCTTGCGTGTCTGAAGGAATGTGGATTTACTTTTTTCTTGATTCCTGAGTGTTTACCTGCTCTTCTTAATACACCCCATAATGTTTTATAATCAACATGCACTTTCCCGTCTCGACTAGAAGTCCATAGCCAAGAGCCCCTATCTTCTGTTGATGGATGAATCTCAACCCAATTTCGTAAGTATCCAGCTGCATATACTACCCTAATACGCCGAGCTCCGGTTTTACCTTTGGGCAAGGTGATAACGGCCCCATTGTCATCAAAAAAAACATGCTTCAATTGGAGTTCTTCTAATTCACATACTCGCGCTCCCGACTCGTAAAGGACAGCAATATAAGCTTTATCGCGAAGGTTATTAGTTGATTTAATCAATAGCTCTATATCTTCCGGAGTTAACAAATCATCTGGTAACTTCCTATCTCTCATAGAATGTTTTACTACACAGAGTTGGGCTATATCTTCACGACCAATAAACTTAAAAAAAGCTTTTATTTTGAGCTTGTACAGCCCCACCGTCCCTTTAGATTTAGAACTTAAACAGCTAAGAAACGCATAAATATCATCAGGAGTTAATTCCTTAAATGGTTTGTTTATAATTCTGGACAATTCAATTAGTGCTTTAATATCGTTGGAAAGTGTCTCAGGTGCCAAGTCTTCATTCATTCGGTATTTCATATAGGAGCTTATTTTTTCGAAATTCAATATGCATCTCCCTTCTAAAGGACCCCCTTCTTATCGTAATACATCAAGTTGAGTCTGTTCAATCCAGCATCCACAATATTATATGGCATACTTAGAAATGCACATGGGTGCTATAAAAAACCTCTCATTATGGACAATGTTCTATATTAAAACTTCTACATCAGTGGAAAAATAAGAAACAGCATATTCGTCAGTAAAACTATTAACTTTCCATTAATTTCTACGAAGGATAAAATAATAAGTACTATGGAAGACTCAAAAAAGAAATAGGGCAATGTCGATTACCTTAAAGAATGTCATTATTGCCCTGGAAATTAAGTGACCAACCCCTTTTATTATCCATGGAGATAGCATCTATCAACATGAAATTAACATCAATAAAATATTGATTGTGTAGTTAGTGAGATGATCAATCTGATGCTTTAAAGCTTATGTTTTTTTGAGATTTTCTATTCATGCTCGTGGTTAGTTTAATTAGTTTCAGGTGTTCCATTAGCTCCTCTGTTCCATAAGTCACATAAGCTCCATGCGTCATAGATCCATAACCTATTCTTATTTCTTGTGGAACTGTGAAAATGCATAGATTTTGACACAAAAACTATGCATGAACGGGGAGTTCATATTCAAAGCTTAATCTAGGAAAACAGTAAATTGAACATGAAGCTCTTGTCAGAAGTCACCGAGAATAATAGGTTGTGGTGCAAAAATAATATTTCCGCAGTTTGATACTATGATTTTTACCTTTATGTACCTTTTCCCGGCGATGAGATTGATTAACTTTCCTAATTGTGAAGGTTTATACTGATTTTGTAACAAAGCTAGATTTTTTGCACCACAACCCTATTACGTTTTGCACTTAGCATAAAATCAATTGTATTTCCAGCTGAATCTACTGCTCTATAAAAATATTTTCATTCACCTTTTACTTTGATGTAGGTTTCATCAACTCTCCACGAATCATTTGTTGGTCTTAAATGTCTTCTGATCTTTTTTCTATTTCAGGGGAATATTGATGTACCCATCTCATGATTGTTGTATGGTCGACTTTTACTCCCCTTTCTGCCATTATTTCCTTTAAATTTCTATAGCTTAATGGATATTTTAAGTACCATCTCACATTCAATAGAATAATCTCTCCTTCATAATGCTTCCATTTAAAGGAATTAGATAGCATATTACTATCTTTGGTTTTCTTTTTATTCTATTGTATCATTAGAAAGGATTTTTTGCAACGGAACCATAGCTGTCATCAACGCAAGAAACCAGGGGTAAGAAATTGACAATGACAGATGAGAATCATAAATATAATAAGTGCTATAGGTGTGAAACTAGAAACTAAATTCCTATTTTGAACAGAACTATGAAATATGGTTATTGAAGCGTGGTTTCTAGGGATCTAAATTGAGCAGTAAATCTCTTGGAACTTTTCTTATCGCATAATTTTTTATGGCCCAGTCATCAGGTACATTCAAATACTTTGTGAAAAATCGCGTTATCGATGTTTAATTGTACCAGATTACGGTTCAATTGCTCTATATATCTATTGGAAGTTCCTCCTTCATAATGGGCAAAAGAGATATTCCAAAAGGATTAGTACACCTTTTGATTCTTTTTCTGATTCATTGTATTTATTAAATGTACCAGACCTAGTCTATAACGTCGATTTGGAGTTGTTAAGTATATGTAATTGACAACCCATGCAAAACTTATAAACGCAATCAATAATCAAGAATTACAGAGAATGAACTCAAAAAAACTTACCCATTAAATCTCAAATAAAATAAATATTGATGTTGTTTCACAAACGTTGAATAGTTGCCATCTATCCTTATATTTCATCTTTCACTTTTGAGTCGACTCAGTAATTTCTCCACTAATGTCTTTCCTTAACATAGAAACGGCTTTATCGAAATCACTCGTCTGACCGAGAACCCACATAAGCTTGACAAGTGATGTTTCAGGTAGAGTATCTTCTCCCTCGATTGCGCCAGCCTTAATCATATCATAGCCAGTATCATAGACCCGGTCACAAATTCTACCACTAAGGCATTGAGATGTAATTACAACAGGCATTTTTGCATATGTGGCTTTTCGGATTAAAGGGATCCATGTCGTAGAAACGTGACCTAGACCAGTACCCTCGAGAACCAGCCCCTTATAACCATTTTCGATATAAAAGTTAAGAACTGCAGGGTCCGCACCTGGGATAAACTTCACAAGAGCACATTTTGGCTCCATTCCGGGCTTAAGTTTTAGAGGTTTTTCTCCACGTTTAGTATAGTCAATGAAAGTTTTTATTTCCCTCTTATTGTAGTCTACAACTCCTATTGGAAGAGAATTTATAGACTTGAAAGCATCCCTGCGAGAACTGTGCATTTTTCGGACTTTTGTGCCTCGATGAATCTCACAGAAATCATCTGAAGTTGTGCCGTGCATAACAACCGAAACTTCGGCAATATCGCTTATAGATACCAAAGCTGCACAGATTGCATTCATGGCATTGTCGCTGCTTGGACGATCTGCACTCCTCTGGGAACCTACAAGAACAATAGGTACAGGCGTTTCTATCATAAAAGAAAGGGCTGCAGCAGTGTACATCATGGTGTCCGTGCCATGGGTAATAATCACTCCCTCAGCTCCTGTGTTTATTTCCTCTACGACTGCATGGGCAAGGTTTTGCCAGGATTCCGAATCCATATTTTCCGAGAGGATACTTGAGATAACCTTGCCCTTAAAGTCAGCTATTTCCCTGAGTTCAGGAATTGCGGCAAGGATATCATCAGCAGTAAATTGGGATGTAACTGCTCCTGTTCGGTAGTCGATCTTACTTGCAATGGTCCCGCCTGTTGAAAGAATTGCTACTTTAGGAAGCTTTTTTCCAGGCCGTGGAAGCTTTTCTCTTGTCTTTTTGCATTCTTCACAACCTTTAATGCTTCCATTTGCATTTTTCGCTTTACTTTCCAGAAGGGTTATACGGACACTATTCATGGAAAAACCAGCGTTATAACCGCTTTTCATTTTTATTGTAACGTATCCTTCCATTGAAGGCATCACTTGGCCTTCAAATACTGTCCCTTTCTTCTCAATACGTATCCAATCGCCTTGTTTAAATTCCATGCATTAATCCCTTTTCTACTGTTTTTTTGAGATGCTATCTAACGATACTATCAAAAATACTATATTATTTGTGCGATACTAATTGTAAAATTATATTTCGTGCGATGCTAAGAGGTTAAAGATGATACTAAAATTAAATATGTTTTCGTGCTTAAACTCGACATTCAAGCTTTTATATACTCATTAACTATTGCAAGCAAATTTTCAAAAGCAGAGTTGATGATTTTTTTAAGGTTTGTAATTTCCTGCTTGTCAAGTTCTAGATCTTTCTGTCTTTTTGCGAGGTAACGCAGTACTTCCTCTGGAGCAGGCCCACCAGCAACTTTTCTTCTCTTTATGTTTGAAACAGGGTCAAGAGCTTCAGTTATCATATTTTCTGTTAGCCCTATTCCTGAAAGAGACTCTTCCAACACAATTTTGGCTGTAGAATCAATCTTTTCTAGTGTAATTTTTCTTCCTTCCTTTGCCAGCATTCCTACAATCTGGTGGGCAGTCCTAAATGGGATGCCGGTTTCACGAACGATGGTATCTGCAAGTTCGGTAGCTGTCGTAAAACCTTCAATTGACTGGCCTGCTAGTACGTCAACGTGGACTCTCATAGTCCTTACCATTCCCTCCATTACATTTACAGACGATCTAACCGTTTCAACCGAGCGGCAGATATTTGGAGTTGCTTCCTGAAGGTCCCTATTGTAACTCAGGGGCAGGCCTTTGCAGATCGTAAGCAAAGACATGAGAGCTCCAAAAGCTACCCCAGTTTTCCCGCGCATGAGTTCGGCAGAGTCAGGATTTTTTTTCTGTGGCATTATCGAGGAAGTGGAGGCGTACATATCATTCAGTTCGATGAAATTGAATTCGGATGAAGACCAAATTACAAGTTCTTCGGCGATCCGGCTTAGGTTTACCATCAGGTTTGCAAATACCGAGGCGCATTCAATAAGAAAGTCCCTGCTGCTTACTGCATCCATCGAGTTTTCAAGCAAGCCTTCAAAACCAAGGAGTTCTTGAGTCCTTTTCCTGTTGAGGTTAAAACCCGTAGATGCGAATGCAGCAGCTCCCAGAGGACAGAGGTTTATCCTGGAAAAAGCATCGTGGGCCCTGTCAAAGTCTCTGCTGAATGCAGCTTCATGGGCGCATAGGTGATGGGCAAGAGTTGTCGGCTGGGCATGTTGTAGGTGTGTAAAACCAGGCATAAGGGTATTGATATGTTTTTCTGCAATTTTGATCAGGGTATTTCGTAGAACAAAGATTTCCTCCAGAAGTCCTGTCAGCTCTTCTCTTACTGCCAGCCGGATGCAGGTTGCAACCTCATCGTTTCTGGAACGGCCCGAGTGCATTCTGCCCCCAACTTCTTCTCCAACAATATCAATAAGTCTTGCCTCTAGGGATATGTGAAGGTCTTCGTAGCTGAAATCAAGCTCTTCCATCCCTTCTTCCCGGATTCTCAAAAGCCCACGAAGGATTTTACTGCAGTCTTCCTTATTAATAATGCACTGTTCTTTCAACATAACTGTGTGAGCAAGGTCTACTGCTATATCAAAATTAAAAATCCATCTGTCAGCTTCCATTGAGGAGGTATAACGTAAAATTTTGTCTTCCTGAGTATCTTCCAACCGTCCTCTACGTAAAATATTGCTCATAGGGTTTCCTCCCTGTAATCTATTTTGTGATCTTTCTGAAAGGAACTTGCATATGTGAGAATTTTTATTCCACTAATAAATCTCTCTATAGTAGTATATCTCGGAGATTAAAAGTGTCCTTAAGCTCATATGTCAAAAATCTGTAGCAGGTTTTCATTCCAAACGCTTTATGTAGTCTACTATCAAAAATTTTTAATAATAGTTGCATCAAATGAGCACTTTTTTTAGGTGAGTTCAATTAAATTCCAAAATATTATCCATAGTTGCTGGCTTCAATCTTCGCTAAAACCACACATCAACTGTTATTCCATCTTTTTATCTCATACATTCCACTAATATTCCAACTCTTAACTTTAATCTCAGTTGTTCTTAAATTCGAAGTACAAACTATCAAATCCTAACTTTTCCTCATCTATGGCCTTATGTACTCGTTTGAACATACTTTAATCCCATGCAAACAATAATACCAGCTATTTTTTCAATATGACAGCAGCTTAAAAATTAATCTAACTTCCAATTAATTATAGTGGTAAATAGCCAAGCAAATTACACATATATCTTAATCTGGGAATGTCGGTAATAAAGTCTGTCACAAAAAATCGTTTTGTTTAATACGATATTTATCTGGTCTCGTTATGAATATAGATTTGGCTACATAAATGTATATAATTTATGTAAACTTATAAAAACTAAATTATCGTACTAAGTAGCTTACTTAGTGTTTTTTTGGATGTATTTTAGATTTGTTAAGAAAAATTGAATGAGAATTTTCGCTTATACATATTTAAAACTTTTTTTATTTTTAAACCAAAACTATTACCTGAAAAAGAGTAAATTTATGGTTCATTTTTGTCTTGTTGGACTTTCAATTTATTAGTCAGACTCAAGAAGATCTGAATTTTTTTGAAAAATTGAAAGTGTAAACTTCTTTTTCCTTCGATCATATTAGCAATTGTGCATTTGAATTTTTGCAACTTTGAAATTATTAAATAATACATTTAAGTATAACGAAATTATGACGATCCTCAAAGTTATGTCTATAAACTTGCCAAAATATACTAACCTTGGTTACCTAATCATACCCAAGGAAATACCTTAAATCGTTCTATAATCATTTCAGTTTTGATTTAATAGTCAAAATTGTGCTCATGTATAAGAAAAAGAATGAAGTACTTAATAAATAGTTATATATATTATTTAAAGAAGTAAAACGGTGTGATCATGGCAAGGCCTTCTAAATTAACTCCCTATATAGCACATCTAATTGGTGATAATGTTGCATTGGAATTACATATGCTCTTGCTGCCGAATCTGCAGGAATCACATATTAAACCTTTAACGATTGAATGAAAAGAGGAAGAAATTCAACATCTGGAGAGTATTTTCAGTTTTTCCAATATATTCAAAAATTTGATGCTGATGCGGCTTTGAAACTTTTGAAGCGAATGAATGAAGCAACTAAGAAGGGAAATTTGCATGTGCAGACTAGATTTTAGAAAGGCGTATTCTTAATGATTATGGACTAGCTGGATATAAAAAAATCAATCAAGTGTCCAAAAATTTAAACATAAACATTAAAATCAGAATCACTAATGAAGATGGAATTCGGTAAAACATTTTAGAGAAAATTTCGAGCACTCGATAGACATAACCCGGCTCTCTTTAACAGTACTTATTCTTTCGCGACTCGAAAAATCAACCAGTGAAGTCAATATTTCTTACTTTTTATTTTTTTATCGCTATATTAAGTGTTGTTCTTTTACTTCCTTCTTCCTTAATCAGTAAAGAAGGAAATTATGAAAACTGAAACCTAAAAAAATATAGAGATCAGAATAGGTCGTGCAATTTGAACTGATATTCTCCGAGCTTTCCGCCGTAGTTTCCTGTGGAGATTTTCTTGATGACTGGAACAGTTATAGCGAATTTAATTCCTACTCTCATGGAAACTTTAATGCTTTCTCCATCAAGCCCATTGATAACTATTTCATAAACAGAATTTACATCTGCCGGAATTTCAGTGTTTTCAATCTTGTCTTTTAGGAGGGGCAAAATTTCTAGTTAGTTGTAGCTTTCAGGAATTTGTACTTGTTTGCTCCGGATTTGGATCCGCTAGCTACGATGCCTTCAGGGAAAGGTGTAATTGTGCCTTCGAGTTCTGCAATTGCATCCACAGAAACGTCGGCGTCTTCAGGATGTTCATTTATGCATCTCTAAAGATATAGAAATTATTGCCTGCAATTCCAGCTACATCTCTGATATTTACTTTATTCAGGAAATTCCCTACATTATAGGAATTTTATATACTTGCGACCCCCAATCTGGGATTCTGATTCCATACATCTCCGAAAAATGTGAGTTTGGAGCCGATGTTAAATTGCTTTTCAGCTTCATGAAGTCCGTTAAAAACTGAAGTTGTAGGAGCTGTAAGTATGAATTGTTCGATCCTTTCAAGTAGTTGTTTATCCGTTTCTTCTCGGCTTTTATTAATTCTATATTGCATTTATGATTAACAGATAGATTATTTACTAGAGAATAAATCCATTATTCTAAGTTTTTGAAGTCTCAATTTCTACTGTAGGCTCATAGTTTTAAAAATAGATTATGAGGGTAAATATGTAGATATCTAAAGCTATTGGAAAAAGAGACTCTATCTAATCCGATTTGTTAAAATTGCCGTGTTCAAACAAGTTGCTTATTTGGTTTTCATAAAGATCTCGGTGGAATAAATATATTTTCAAAATGTAAAATCGATTTCTCCGACTCTACGTTGAGTCGTGGATTAAATGATTTTTATGATTCCTTAATATGTCTGGTGAACCACAGGCTAAAAAAATGTATTATTGAGGGAGTAGGATTATATTGTACAACATTTTTGTGGTAATCATTATTATCAACAAGAATTTTAAGACTTTGCATCATCCTCAGTCTTTATTTTATTTCTTATATATGCATTCTTCGTAAGTACAATCAATAAATTTAACGATATAGAATCAATCTAAATAAAGATAATAAATGGATTGAGGGTATGGCGGGAAGAGATAAAAACCCGCCATTTGTTTGGAGAGAAGGGACAGGATAGACAACCAGACCTGCCCCCGGCTGAAGTGTGGACCTAGACTGATTAAGAGGTCCATATATATTCTTAGTGTTAAACTATTTAACTTTAAGTATATATTAAAAGACTAGGGAATTTGTACAGAGGAATCTTCTCGCCAGTCATTAGTTCTGATTTGGTGTAGTTCGAATGACTATTTTTATTAGTTCCCAATTTTTACTCATTTGTTCATAAGAAAAAAACTTCATCTCTACACATTTATTTCATTTTTTTCAAACCTGCAGGAATCACATACCAAACATTCAATGTGTGGATGAACAAAGGTAAAAATTCAACATCTGGAGAGTATTATCGGTTTTCTAAACATATTGAAAAATGTAATGCTGATGGAGCTAGGACATTACTAGAACGCCGAAATGATGCTGCTGAAGCTGGAAACTGCCAGGTTTGCATGTGGATTTTAGAAAGGCGTTTTTCTACAACTAAGATCTATGATGGTTACAAGTCAATAGGACCTCGGGTGTCTACTGAATTTGATCAATGTATGTACATTGCTGCGTGCCCAACATGCAAAGGTTATAATTGGGAAGTATATGGGAATCCAGATTTAAGAACAAATTATCACTGTGAGTTCATCAAATTGCAAATGATAGCTACTGTTAAGTTACAATACTTGCTCAATAAATCTCTACTAAAAAATTTACTCTCCGTTGAATTACCTGACGATGTGCCAAAAAGCACTTTGAAGACTCTGAAAGCAGCTAATTTGATTTTAAAAAACTTGGATGAGCATCATATTAGAGAGGGTTGTAAAGTTGGATAATTAGGATAATTTTTATTATTTTCTGGTTTTTGAATTGATTCAGTTGTTTACTAGGAAATTAACGGTAAATTTTGGGAATTCCAGAGGATATTAAAAAGGCTCCATATTTTTGAGCAGATCTCCAAAAACAGTGGCAAATAAAATATTATTTTTTTGAGAATATCTACGGGAGGTTGGGTGTATAAAAATCGTTAACCTATAATAGATGGATTTAACCTTAATTATTCTCCATTTCTAGGTTATTTCGTTACAAATACTTATTTAATCGTATTCTATTTGCATTTGGTTAAGGAATCTATTAACTTTAGGCTGAATACTGCAATAATCTATTCATTTTTATTTACATTTATAAATTTAAAGAAAAAAAGTAAGAATAACATATTTCTTACAGATTGCATCTTAACCGAATACAAATGGAATTAATTTCGATTTTGATTACCAAGACCTGAAACTATGAGTTTTTAGATTTCTGATGAAGTTGAAATTTGCGATGATTCTATTCTTTCTTCCGCTGGTTTTTTCCATCTCAGGAGAAATTAAGTAAAAAATTTTTATAATATTATTCTTTAGTTTGTTCTTTAGTTATATGTGTTAGTGTCTAATTACCACGTTATATCATTAGTTCACTGAAATTTATGGGTTTCAAATGTCAAGATTTGTTTAATAACTGATTTCTCCGTGATTTCTCTGTCTTGTGCCCATTCATATCAGTGAATCAAGAGACATTTATTATTTTCAATTGTTCAGTCACTCATATCACAATTTTTGCATTTTTGAATAAATTCATTTAGTATAACTGCATTACCCATGTGTATCACAAAGATCAGAAAATGATGAAGGATACGGTATCATAACTTTCCTTAGGAATAAAGGATTCAGTGTCAATTTTAAATCAACACTAAGAGATATGATTATGCTCAAGATTTCCAATTTAGTAAAAATTTATGATGTGTGTTCCAAAAGCATAAGAGTATTGGATCATGTTGACCTCAAAGTGGAGGATGGTGAAATCCTTGGGATTACAGGTCGAAGTGGGAGCGGGAAATCCACACTTCTTCGCATCATTCGTGGGGTGGAACCGTTTCAAGAAGGGACTGTGGAAGTAGACGGGAAAATTGTAACACCAAATTCCGGTATTGAAGGAGAAAAATTCCTGAAAAGCGTAACAGCAATACATCTCCAGCGAAATTTTAGTCTATGGAACGGGCCTGCAATTGAAAATATAATCAGGAAACTAAATTACCTTAAAGTGGGACATGAAGCCCTTCCAAATAATGAACATCTTCCACATAGTATAACTAATGATTACGATGAACTTTTTAAAGAGGCAATAGAATATCTGAAACTTGTTGGCCTAGAGCACAAAGCTCTCCATTCCACTAACCTCCTGAGCGGAGGGGAAAAACAGAGAATTGTAATGGCAAGGCAACTTGCTGCAAAGCCCAGAGTCCTTCTTCTGGATGAGCCCGTCACAATGACAGGGCCTGATACGAAGCAGGAAGTGCTTGATATAATTAAAAACCTAAAAGCGAATTTGAAAATAGCAATCATAGTAGTTTCTCACCTTCCGGAAATTCACGCCTATCTTGCTGACAGGCTGATTTTCCTTGAAAAAGGGAAAATAGCAGCCGAAGGAGAACCATTAAGTGTGCTGAAAAATTTCCTTATAGATATGAAACCAAAGAAAGAGCTTACAAAACTTGAAAATAAGGAAGTTTGCATAAGAGTAAACGAAATTTCAAAACGTTATTCCATCATCAGGATGGGAGAAGTCCTTAACATCAAGAATTTATCTTTTGATGTCTATAAGGGAGATATTTTAGCTTTTATAGGCTCTTCCGGAGCCGGAAAAACGACAATTATGAAACTTATGGAAGGGCTTGTCAAGCCAAATAGCGGGACTGTATATTATTTATGCAACGGAGACTTGGTAGAAGTTACCAAATATAGCAAGAAGCGCATGGAGCTCCTCAGGATCATGAGCATCATGAATCAGGAATTTTCCATGTCAGTTAACTCCACAGTTAGGGACCAGATTAGATTTAGGTTAAGTATCAAAAATAAAGGTGCAATCGAATACTCAAGGAATAAAGCCATGGAAATGGGGCTCTCTGATGAGACCCTTGATACTGTGTACCGGTTGTCAGAAATGCCCGAAGAAGAAAAAGCAACTGCATTGCAGGATTTGAACCTTGATGATACCATTTATTTTGAACTTTTTCCCATAGTTCCATTAAGCGATGTTGATACCTATGCAAAGCCAGTCTTTGAAGCCCTTGATTTGTCAATGGAAGTTCTTGACAAAACACCTTCCCAGATCAGTGGAGGCGAGCATGTTCGAGCTTTTATTGCCCTGAGCCTTTCGACATCTCCAGAGTACTTAATGCTTGATGAACCCTTTGGAGACCTTGACCCTGTAACTCTTAGGGATATCACAAATTCCTTAAAAAGGATCAATGAACGCTTCAACACGACCATTGTGCTTGTGAGCCACCATATGGATTTCGTTCGGGAGGTTGCCCATAGGGTTGTGATGATCGAAAAAGGAGCAATTGTAATGGCTGGGAATCCGAATGAGGTCTGTCAAGAATTGATCAACAGGAGCAATGCTCCTTATTTGAAGCACAGTCTGGAAGACCTGATAGAAGGTATACCAGAAGTCGATTAAAAGATTTATTAAAAAATAGCTAAAACGTTTCCACACACTTTCCAGAATGTGCAGATAAAGACATCATTTTTCTTAATGCGACAATAGCTAAAAAATTAATCTAACTTTCAATGAATCAATAATTACCAAATAAGCAAATCAAAATTGCGCTGGTGCACCCCGCTGCAAGCAACGGGGTATGTTCACACCAGCGCTCTTGATATAGTTTTTTACTAAAAATCAATTATTTTAATTTGCTTATATGCTTGCTTTTCTTCCTGATCTCCCTGATTCTGAACATATTTTGTTATAATATCGGAAGTATTTTCGTCTCCAACTGTTCCAATGTATCCTCCATCACTCCATAGTTCTCCACCCCAAAGCTGTTTTTTAATTTCAGGGTATTCTTTGAAAATATTTCTGGCTGTTATGCTTTTAATCAAATTCAAAAGAGTAT
>Ga0326728_10005426_pt1 | contig 35816 bp, 24 predicted proteins | sample MB3enrmetagenome_FD_207602 | JGI IMG/M metagenome (GOLD analysis project Ga0326728, IMG submission 207602) | Lab enriched peat soil microbial communities from McLean, Ithaca, NY, United States - MB31MN | ecosystem: Environmental > Terrestrial > Soil > Wetlands > Peat | place: USA: New York...
GGCTTGGAGAAAGGCGGGAGGAGGGCTAGAGACGGGCGTGGCTGCCGTCGCAGAAAGGCTGATTGGCGGTGTGCTTGCATCCGCAAAGATAGACGGTTTTGGACTCTTGGGCTTCGAACCTTACGGGTGTGAAGGAGGTGGCTTTGTGGCTGCCGTCGCAGAAGGGCTGGTTGGCGCTCAGGCCGCAGGCACACCAGGAATAGGTCTTGCCGGCTTCGACTTCGACGGGATAGGGACTCTTTTGGGCAATGTTCGGCTCGCTCATGGGAGAATTCTCCTTATGAGGATTATGGAACATTCAAGCCATGAGGTTAGACGTGTCACCATGGGGACCACCAAGCTGGAGATTCATCCCAGCAGAAAGGCTGCTTGCGCGGCGGCTGCCGAGGCAGCAGCAGCAGAGGTTCGCCGCCTAGGGCAATGCGGAGATGGCATTGGAATCATCTTCGCCACGGGGGTCTCTCAAGTGGAAACGCTGGCTGCCCTTACCTCGATTCCGGGATTGCCGTGGGAGCGGGTAGTGGGGTTTCACATGGATGAATACGTGGGGCTCGACGAGAATCATCCGGCGTCGTTTCGCCGGTATCTGCGCGAGCGGTTGACCCAGCGCGTGGAGCTGCGCAAGTTCTTCGAGATCGACGGCAACGCCGCAGATCTGGATGCGTTCAGCCGGGAGTACATTCGCCAGCTGGACCTGGCCGGGCCGCGGATTTGCCTGCTCGGCATTGGCGAGAACGGACATCTGGCATTCAACGATCCCGGCGAGGCCGACTTCAACGATGCGCTGGCAATGAAGGTGGTTACTCTCGACAATGTGTGCCGGCAGCAGCAGGTGGCGGAGGGTTGGTTCAAGGGGATGGAAGAGGTGCCGAAGCAGGCTCTGACTCTTACCATTCCCACATTGTTCCATGTGCCGAAACTCATCGTATCGGTCCCCGGCAGGCGCAAGGCCGAGGTGGTCCGGCGGACGCTGGAAGAACCTATCTCGACGGATTGTCCGGCGACGATTCTGCGCACTCATGCGGACGCGACGCTCTATCTGGATGCGGATTCCGCAGCGGCTTTGAAGGATCTCTCGTTGAATGAGTAAGGTGGATGCCGAATGCCAAATGCCGAATGCCGGGAGGGCGATGCGCGCATGAAACGAGCAGGGGAGGGAATCGGCCGCCGGGCGTTTGTGAAGCAGACCGGAGGCGCGATGCTGGCGGCGGGAATGACGGCACGGTCCTATGCGCGGGTGCTTGGGGCAAATGACCGCATTCGCTTGGGCCAGCTTGGCTGCGGGCAACGGAGCCACGGCCATGTACACATGACGGAGCTTGCGGCCAAACAGATGCCGGTGGAGACGGTCGCGGTGTGCGATCTGTGGAGTTTGGCGCGGGAGCAGCGGGCGGCCCAGGTAAGACGGGTCTTCAATCTGGAGCCGCGGAGTTACAAGTACTGCGAAGAGATGCTGGCGCAAAAGGATATCGACGGCGTCATGATTGCCACGGGCGACTTTCAACATGCCCGGCTGTGCGCGGAGGTTGTGCAAGCGGAAAAGGACTGCTATGTGGAGAAGCCGTTTGCCAACGTGCTCTCCGAGGCCATCGAGACGCGCAACCTAGTCAAGCAATCGAAGCAGATTGTGCAGATGGGCACGCAACACCGCAGCCAGCCGTATCCGCTGGCGGTGAGAGGTATTCTTCGTTCGGGGCGAATCGGGGAGATCGTACACATCGAGCAGGAATGGAATGTGAATGAGGAGCGCTGGCGATTCACGCCGATGGACACCGGCTTGACCGATGAAATGCTCACGGACCTGCACATGGAGTGGAAGGAATGGCTGAATGGCAGGGCATCGAAGCTGCGAGAGGAAGATACGGACTGGAAGCGGTGGCTGCTGGGGAAACCATATAGGCCGTTCGATCCGCATGTGTATCTCGAATTCCGGCTTTACAAGGACTATTCGTCGGGAATCTTCGATCAGTGGCTAAGTCACGGCTGCGACCTGGTACACCTTTGGACGGATGAGAGTTATCCGGAAAGCGTCATGGCGACCGGGGGAGTCTTTACATGGAAAGACGGGCGGGAGAACCCGGATACCTGCGTGGCCGCAGTGACTTATCCGAAGGGATTTCTCTACACTTACAAGACGACGTTCGGGAACAGCTACCGAAGCTTTTCGAGGATTCAGGGGCGGGACGGGACAATCGAGAACTTTGGCGGCGAGGGGGCAAGCCTGTTCTCGGTTAGCCGGGAAGGGGGAAGGCATGAAATCGAAGCACCGGTCCACACGCGGCTGCCCATCGTTGGGCCGGAGAAAGACGGCGAGGAGATGGTACACGTTCCCGGCGCTCCGCCGCCCAACTCGCAAGGGCCGGACGACGACGATGCCGATCACCTGGTGAACTGGCTGAAGGCGATGCAGACGCGCACGCAGCCGAACGCTACTGTCGACCATGGATTCTCGCATTCGGTCGTGTGTATCATGGCTGCGCAGTCGTACTGGAGCGGCAAGAGGCTCTACTGGGATCCACGGAACGAGCGGATCGTGGATCATCCGGTGTGATCTAAGGAAAGTCTGAAGAATGCGTTCTAGTAAGGCAGGAATTCCCTCAGGGGCTAAAGCCCTGTCGAGTTTGCGGAGTTTGCGGCACGGCTAAAGCCGTGCCCTTTCAAAGCGACGAGTTATTCAGAGGTTCCCTAAGTCCCATCTATTGGAGAGTGAATGAGAATGGTAAGGCGGGTGCGCTGGTGGATCGTCTGGACGCTGTTCTTTTCCACGGTTACGAATTACATCAGCCGCCAGACTTTCTCAGTGTTAGCGCCAGTGATAGCGGCTCAGTATCATCTGACTCATGCCGACCTTGGCAAGGTATTCGGGGCGTTTCAGGTTTCCTATGCGGTGACTTGGCTGCTCGGCGGCATGCTGCTGGACGCCGTGGGAACGCGGCTTGGGCTGGCGCTGGCCGTGATCTTCTGGTCCGTGGTCAACATTCTGACCGGTTTCGCCTCATCGGTATTCGGCTTTGCTTGCTTTCGGTTTCTACTGGGGATTGGGGAGGGCTCTAACTGGCCAGGAGCGAGCAAGGCGGTTGCCGAGTGGTTTCCCAGCCAGGAGCGCAGCCTGGCGGTGGCGATCTTCGATAGCGGCTCCAGCGTGGGCGGAGCTTTGGCGGCGCTGGCGATGCCCCTAATCGCATTGGCTTTCGGCTGGCGCTGGGCCTTTGTTGCTTCAGGAGCGCTGGGGTTTGTCTGGCTGCTGGCGTGGCTGCGCGTCTATCATCCGGTGGACCGCCATCCAAGGGTGACTCCCGAGGAGGTTGCATTCATCCACGCGGGGCAGGATTTGCCCGGTAACTCCGCGGAGCGAGGCGCGCGGCGCTGGCTGAGTCTGGCCAGGAATCGCAATGTATGGGGCATCGTCCTGGGCCGCGCACTTACCGATCCTATCTGGTGGTTCTATGTGTTCTGGCTGCCGCAGTATCTGAGCGATGCCCGCGGATTCACACTGCAGAGGATTGCCCTGTTTGCCTGGATGCCGTTTGTTGCCGCCGATCTGGGTAACTTCACGGGCGGACTGGTTTCCGGCTATTGCATTCGCCGGGGCGTGGCCGTGGTTGGCGCGCGCAGATGGGTATGCGTTGTCAGCTGCCTGCCGATGTTTGCGGGCATTCCCGCGGCCAGCGTACACAGCGCGTACGCAGCCCTGGCGCTGATCTGTTTCGCTCTGTGGGGCTATGCGAGTTGGTCCACGATGGGCCTGACTCTGCCCTCCGACCTGTTTCCCCAGGATGTGGTGGCCACGGTCACTGGAGTTAGCGGATTGGCGGCCGGCCTGGTGGGCGCGGGGTTCACGATTGCGGTAGGGAGCTTGGTCGATCGATTCTCCTACGGACCCGCATTTCTGGCTGCTGGGTTGATGCCGGTGTTGGCGACGGCAAGCATAGTGTTCTTGGTGCGCCAACCGCGTGGATGCGTAATTTCCCAGGTCTCAAAAGAAACAAGATCGTAAGTTGTTGAAAACAGGTACGACCAACAAAGTTCGTGGCAACCCACCCTAGCGGCAAAAACAAGGACGCCGCGAGGGTGGGGCACCCAGTTTCATCCCTCCGTGGGTCGGCGATGCCGGTGGACGACTGATAAGAAACAAAATGCAAGGTCAACAAGACAAAGAGCAATTGCAAAGTGTGTGCAATCCCACCCTAGCCACAAAAACAAGAACGTGGCGAGGGTGGGGCACCCATATCGTGAGGGCCGGGATTTTGAAGTCGCACGGCCGCGGAACTAGATATGAACCAGCGGAAGGCGGATGGTGGCGCGGGCGCCTTGGCTGTCTTCGCGGTTCAGCAGGCGAATCTCGCCGCCGTGGGCGCGGGCGATCTGCTGAGCGAGGGCGAGGCCCACGCCGCTGCCGGAGGGCTTGGTGGTATAGAAGGGCACGAAGAGATTGTCGGCGTTGGCGATGCCCAGGCCGTGGTCCTCGATGGCGATGAGCAGGCTGGAGTTTTCGGTTCGCCAAGTGACACGCACCGGTTGCAAGCGGTTGGCCAGGGAGGCATCGACGGCATTGGCGAGAATGTTGATGAGCATCTGCTCGAGCTGGTCGGGATCGGCGCGCAGCAAGACCGAAGGGCCCGGATCGAGCTGAACGGCAAGCCGCTGCTCGAGAAGGACAATCCGCTCGATCAGCGGCCCGAGCGAGACCAGCTTGAGCCGCGGCGGAGGCAGCTGGGCCAGCAAGCGGTAGGACTGCACGAAGCGATGGAGGGCGTCGGCGCGGCTTTCGATGACGCCCAGGCCGCGGCGAAAATCGTGCAGAGCGGTTTCGTCGCCGCTCATGGACTCCATCCGCGCGAGCAGGCTGCCGGCGATGGATTTGATGGGGGCAAGAGAGTTGGAGAGCTCGTGGCCCAATACCCGGATGAGCCGCTTCCAGGCCATCTGTTCCTCTTCCTGAAGGGGGAGACTGACATCGGCCAACAGGAGCAGGGTGTGGGGCGCGCCATCCTGACGGAAGACGGCCTTGCGCAAGAGCCAGCGGGTGGGGGTTGCCGGGGAATTCTGATTGGCGCTGAAGGAGTGGATGGACTGGTCGGGAGCGGCGCGCAGGGTTTCCAGGCCGAGTTCGCGGGCGGTGCGGCCGAAGCACCGGGCATGAGGAAGACCCAGCAAACGCGCGCCGGCATTGTTGACCAGCTGGAGGAGATCGTTGCGGTCGAAGGCAAAGAGAGGCGCGTGCATGACCTCGAGAATCCGGGCCAGGAGAGCGGTGGCCTCCAGGGAGCGCACTCTTTGCTTCTGCAAGAGATCGGCGAGGGCGTTGATTTCCCAGGCCAATTCGCCGAGCGCATCCCGATTTCGGGTTCCGGGTGCGCCGGCTCCGCGGGCGCGAAAGGAGTAATCGCCCTCGCGCAGCGAAGAGACCACGTTGGAGAGGGTTTGCAAGGGGCGCGTGACGGACTCAATGAGCGCGGCAGCCACCAGGAAGAGATAAAGGAGGAGGCATCCGACGAGCAGCAGCGCGGTGGCAAAGGGGAGTGGATGGCGGTAGAGAAGGATGGCGGCAAATGCAAGAGCAGGCAGCGCCAGCAGCAGACAATTGAGACCCGCCCGGCGGACCACCGAGCGGCGGCGATGCATACTTCTTTCAGAGCCCATATTTTTCGATGCGGCGATAGAGGGCGGCGCGGCTGAGACCGAGGGCCTCGGAAGCCTGCGAGATGTTGCCCTCGCAGCGGCGAAGCACTTTTCGGATGAGCAGGGCCTCGACCTCGTCGATGCTCATGTTCTCAAAGGACTGGGCCGCAGGCCGTCCGGAAGCGATGGCGAGATTGGCGGGCTCGATCTCCTCGCCGCGGCAGAGCAGCACGGCGCGCTCGACGGCGTGCTCCAGTTCACGAACGTTTCCCGGCCAGGGGTACTGCAACAACTGGTGCATGGCGGAGGCGGAGAAGCCGCTCACCTGCTTGCGATAGCGGGCGCGGTTGCGGCCGAGAAAATGCTGCGCGAGCAGGGGTATGTCCTCGCGCCGGTCGCGGAGCGCGGGCAGGTGGATTTCAACTGTATTGATGCGAAAGAGAAGGTCTTCGCGGAAGTTTCCGGCCTTGGCTTCCTCGTGCAGCAAGGCGTTGGTGGCGGAGAGGACGCGGACATCGACGCGGCGGGTTTGCGAGGAGCCGACGCGCTCCAGCTCTCCGGTTTCGAGAACGCGGAGCAGCTTGGCTTGCTGACGCAGGGGGACGTTGGCAATCTCATCGAGAAAGAGGGTGCCGCCGGTGGCCAACTCGAAGCGGCCGATGCGATCGGCGCGGGCATCGGTGAAAGCGCCCTTGACGTGGCCGAAGATCTCGCTTTCGAAGGTGCCCTCGGGGAGCCCGCCGGCGTTGACGGTGACCAGCGGCATGCGGGAGCGGGGCGAGGCGGCGTGCAGCAGCTTGGCGACGATCTCCTTGCCGGTGCCGTGCTCGCCGGTGATGAGCACGTTGGCATCGGAGGGTCCGACCTGGGCGATCAGTTCGAGCACCGGCTGCATGGCGGGGGCGGCGGCGACAAACTCGGGCATGCCCTCGGCGCGGAGCAGGCGATTTTCAAGCTCCAGTTGCCGGGCGCGGCGCAGGGCCTGATGCAGCTCGGCGTGGACGCGAACCAGGGAGATCAAGCGCTCGTTCTCCCAAGGCTTCTGGAGGAAGTCGCGAGCGCCGCGCTTGATGGATTCGACGGCCAGATCGATGTTGCCCCAGGCGGTCATGACGATAACGGGCAGGCGGGCGTCGTAATCGCGGATGCGCGCCAGCAGATCGAGGCCCTCCTGTCCGGAAGTGGTGTCGCGGGTGTAGTTGAGATCGATCAGGAGCACGTCGTAGTCCCTCTCCGCCAGCGCCTCGAGGAGCAACTGGGGGGAGCGCACGCAGTCCACCGCGATTCCCTGGGGGACGAGCAGCAGCTCGACGGCCTCCAGGATGTGGGGTTGATCGTCGGCAACCAGGACCCGAATTTCTTCCTTAGTGGGAATGGTCAGCCTCCACGGCGCCAGCCTTGGCGTCGGCGATAGAAATGCCGTAGTCCTCAAGAACGGAGCCGGTGGCGCGGCGCACCTCGATGCGCGCCTTTTCATAGGCGGTCTCGGCGGTGACCAGAGCGGACTCGGCCAGGGCCAGGTCGTGCTCGGCCGAGAGGGTCTGCTGATTCGAGCCCGCGCCCAGCTTCTGTTCCTTTTGCATGATATCCAAAGTTCTTTGCGAGAGATCGCGGGCGTGGCGCGCGGCATCCACGCGGCTGGCGCCCTGCTCAAGCGCGTAACGGGCGTTGCGCACCTCGATGCGAATGCGCTTCTTCAACTCTTCCAGGTACACCTGCGACTGGCGGTACTCGAGTTCGGTGCGGTACTGGTCGGCCTTGGCGATGCGGTTGCGCAGCGGCACGCTCAATTGCAAGCCCACCTGATACTCCGGGGATGAGTAGTTCAACGCGTTCTCGAGCGCTCCGCCGTAGCCGGCAGCGACGTTGCTGCCGACTTTGTTGAGGGGATTGGGCGTGCCGGCGTATCCCGTACCGGCATAGAAGCCATACATGGAGAGGGAGGGCAACAGTGCGTTGCGCGCGGTCTTTCGACTGAGTTCGCTGTTTTGCAAAACCAGGCTCGACTCCAGCAACTCGGTACGATTCTTGAGCGCATCCGCGATCATATCCTGCACCGGGGTGGAAATGGGCTCGATCCGGGGGGCAATATGGTCCACGGGCACGACCGGCATCTCCTGCAGGATTGGATCGTCAAGCGAGCGGGTGATGGCGTTCTTCATGTAAAGCTCTTGCAACTCGAGATTGGTGCGGGACACGGTCAGATCCTGCTGGCGATTGGCAAGTTCTCCCTCCGCCTTAAGGACATCCATCTCCGGAATGGCCTGCAACTGAAGCTGTTTGCGGCTAGTATCGAGGGTTTCGGTGGCAAAGGCCACGGAACGCTCCTGCACCTGCTCGTCATCATAGGCGCTGACCAGATCCCAGTAGAGGTCGCAGATCTGGGTCACGGTGGCGATGACCTGGGCGCGAAAGGCGATGTCGGAGACTTTCTGGTTGGTCTTGGCAATGTGCAGGAAGCGCAGGTTCGGCCCCAGGCCGCGGCCAGCCAGCAGTTGCTGCTGCAGGTAGACCTGGACAAAGGAATTCAACTGCGGATTGAGGGTGTTATTGGGGCTGTTGGTGGTTTGGCGGTTGTTGTTCCATGCCACCTGGAGACCGCCTCCGATGGGAAACGCCTGTTGATAGGTGAAATTGCCCAGAATGGTGTTCTCGTGGATGACCGGGACGCCGTAGAGCGTCTGATTGGGCAACAGTTGCGTGGTGTGATCCACATAGGAAGTTGCCGAGACGAGCGGATCGTAGGAGGAGACCGCGGTGCCGGTGCCCAGGGTGGAGGTGACCAGACCCGAAGCCCCCGCGCCGGCGCCGCCCGCGCCGCCGGAAGTGCCGCCCGCGCCTGCTCCCGCGCCACCGCCGAAGGCGCCTCCGCCACCGCCTGGGGTCCCGGAGACGACACCGGTGTTGACTCCGCGCACCGAGCCGCCCGCCTGGGTGCGCAGGATGTCCATCTGGGCGATGGGTATGTTGTAGCGCGCGATGACCAGGTCGAGGTTGTCCTCCAGGGCCAGATCGATGGCGTCATGCAGCGATAGATAGAGCTTGCCGTCGCGCACCAGCGAATCGAGCCGCACAGAGTTCGCCAGGCTGGGCGGGGCAACAATGGTCCCGCGATAAGCGTTGATGGGGTTGCGGGAGGGCCGCAGCATTTCGTTGAACGGAATCTGCCCGGCAGAAGCCTGCGCAGCCGCGGCCGGGGGCGCGGGCGCCTGCACGGAAGAGGCCGGCTCGACGGCGAGGGCGAGATCGACCTGCAAGAGAAGAATCGCCGCTACGCACGGAGCGGATCTGGCCGGATGGGTCTTGAAGAAGGGAGAACGGTTCACTTGGCGCCAACCTCCGTTGACTTTGGCTCCAGGGATTCATCGCGGGTGAGCCAGCCGTCGCGCAGTTCGAGGATGCGCTTGCCGTAGCGCGCGTTGGTTTCCGAATGAGTGACTTGCACGATGGTAGTGCCGGCGCGGTTGAGCTCGCAGAAGAGGTCCATGATCTCGTGGGCCTGGGTGGAGTGCAGATTGCCGGTGGGCTCGTCGGCCAGCAGCAGCGCGGGTGCGTGGACAACGGCGCGGGCAATGCCTACCAGTTGCTGCTGGCCGCCGGAAAGTTGCGAGGGAAACAGATCCTTCTTGGCGACGATCTGGAAGCGGTCGAGAATGTCGGCCACCATCCCTTGACGCTCCTTGGCGGGCAAGTTCTTGTACGAAAGCGGCAGGTCGATGTTCTCGGCGACGGTGAGATCGTCGAGCAGGTGATAGCTTTGAAAAACCATGCCGATGCGCTGGCGGGCCAGATCGGCCCTCTGCTTGCGGTTGAGCTTGTGCGCCGGCGTTTCGTCGAACCAGTACTCGCCGAGCCATCCGTCGTCGAGCAGGGCGAGCACGTTGAGGAGCGAGGACTTTCCCGCGCCGGAGGGGCCCATTACGGTGACAAACTCGCCTTCCTTGATGGTGAGGCCGATGCGGCGCAGCACCCAGGTTTCGGTGGGTCCGGCCTTGTAACTGCGCTCGACGTTTTTCAGTTCGATCATGGTATTACTCCGATCTCAAAGCAAGAATGGGGTCGACCGAGGCGGCTCGGCGAGCGGGGAGGGTAGCGGCACAGACTGAGACCGCCAGCATAATTGCGCCAGAAAGAGCGAAGATCCAGGGATTCGCAATGCTGGTCTGGTACAAAAGCGATTGCACGAGACGCGCGCTCATGTAAGCGAGGACGAGGCCGAGGCCAACACCGAGTGCAACGCGCTTGAGCACGGCGACGAGAACCATGCGCACCACCGAGACGCGTTGTTCGCCGAGCGCGATGCGGATGCCGATCTCGCGCGTGCGCCGCGTGACGGAGCGCATCAGAATGCCGAAGAGGCCCACGGCGATGAGCACCAGGGAGATGCCGGCAAAGCTGCCGGAGAGGCTGATGAGCATGCGCTCCTTTTGCAGGCTGTCGTTGAGCAGTTCGTCGTAGGTGTAGACGACCGCCTCGGGCGCGGAGGGCGCGGCGCGGTGCAAAGCTCCGCGGATGCTGGCAGCGGCGACGGATGCATTCGGAGTGCGAACAGCCAGGTTGAACCAACCGAAACCGAGAAGGTTCTTCAGTTCGGGCGTGTAGATCATGTGGTCAGGCTGCTTGCGCAGGGAGAAGAAGTGCGCATCCTGGGCGATGCCAACCACACGCCTTGCGCTCTTCGGGTTCATGGATTGCGTATCGGTAGAAAGAGCATCGTCTGCTTCGTAGACGAGGCGGCCAAGAGCATCCTCGCCGGGGAAGAAGAACTCTGCTGCAGAACGGCTGAGCACACAGACGCGGTCGCCGGTTTCATCCGCGGCGGTGAGGGCTCTTCCTTCAAGGATGGTTGTTCCCATGGTCTTGAAATAGCCGGCAGAGACGGACTCGGGCCAGACTTCGGGATCGGCATGCTTGATGCCGCGACTGTCAAACGCGACGATCCGCGTGCTTGAGAATCCACCATGCAGAGGCGGCATGGACATTACGGCGGCGCTCTCGATTCCAGGCGCGCCCTGAAGGGCGGCAAGCGCGGACTGCGCGGCTTGCAACGTCTGCGCCGCGGGGAGTTTGGCGGCGTGAAAGTCCGCGTCGGCTAGAAGGAGATTCTTGCCCTGAAAGCCGGAGGGTTCCAGATAGAGCTGGGCAAAGGTGCTGCCGAGCAGGAGCGCGTCAACCAGCAGCGTGAGGCTGACTGCCACCTGGACCGGGATGATCCATGCGCCGGTCATGCGGCTGGAGAGCGTGTGGCCGGCCTGCTTCATATCCACGGCGGGAGCGACGTTGCGCATGCGAAGGGCGGGCCACAATCCGGCGAGCGCGGCGGTGACGAAGGCGACGCCGCAACTGAAGAGAAGGATCGTGAGGTTGGGCGCGACATCGAGCGTGACGGGCGAGCCAACATGGCCCAACATGGCAGCGAGCAGGTGGGCGAGGCTGGCGCCGATGGCGAGGCCACCGGCGATTCCCGGCGGCACCAGCAACAGCACTTCAAGAAGGATGAGGCTGAAGATGCGCGCGCGGCCTGCGCCCATGGCGCTGCGCAGCGCGAACTCATGCCGGCGGCCCGTAGCGCGCGCAAGAATGAGCAGGCCGATGTTGGTGCAGCACAGGACCAGCAGCAGCGCGCTGAGAAGTTCGAGCATCAGCAAGGGCTGGGTGTAGAAGGTGCGCAACTGCGAACGGCCGCCGCTGCCGCTTTCGACGCCGACGGCGAATGACTTGAAGAAGCCGCCCAGGAATTGATTGGCAGGGTCGGCATCCGCATAGGCCTGCGGAAGGATGCTCTGTAGATTGGCGCGCGCGCTCTGGATCGACTGCCCATCGCGGAGGCGGCCCATCACCGTGAGCCAGAAGTTGCCTCGGGCATCGCGATAGGGGTTTAACTGCGGAAAGAGAACTTCGACAAAAGAAAGCGGCAGAACGATGTTTGCCGTCTGGCCAGATTCAAGGCCTTGAAAACCACGCGGCAAAACGCCAACGATGGTGACCGCGCGGCCGTTGAGGGTGAGACTTTTTCCAAGGACAGACGGGTCGCCATGAAACTGCGCATTCCAGAAGTCGTAGTTCAGCACCGCCTGGTAGCCGTTGGGACCGCCGCCCGCGACATCGTCGGGCGGCGAAAAGACGCGGCCGAGAAATGGCCGCAGACGAAGCACGGAGAAGCCATTGCCGCTCATGACGGCCGCATGGACATCCTGCGCCGTTGTATTTTTCGTGAGGAGCACGCTGGCACGGGACCATGCGAGCAGATCGGTGGATGCGCTCTGGCGCTTGCGCAATGCGTCGAAGAGCGGGCCGGAGAGGCCGATGTCCATGTCGCCTTTCTTGAAAGAGTAGCGGATCAGGCGGCCGGGCTCGGGCACGGGCAGGCTCTTGAGCAGGATGGCGTAGGTGAGCGTGAACATGGCGGCATTGACGCCAATGCCAAGCGCCAGCGTGAGCACCGTGGTGAAGGCGAAGCCGGGCGAGTGGCGCAACTGGCGGAGCGCATAACGCAGGTTCTGAAGAATCGATCGCATCGCTGGTCTCCTTTCCTGTCCTTATTCGGCGCGCAGCGCCTGCATGGGTTCGATGGAAGCGGCGCGGCGGGCGGGCAGCCAGGCCGCCGCAGCCACGGCCAACAGCAAAATGCAAAGCGCGCCGGCAAGGGAGAAGAGGTCCAACGGGCGCACGCCAAAGAGCACCGCTGCTTCAAGGCGCGCCGCGGCCAGCGCCAGCGCAACCCCGATCGCCAGGCCGATAGCCGCCATGCGCGCGGTGTCGCGCAGGATCAGGCCGGCCGTGGCCTCACGCGAAGCGCCCAGCGCCATGCGGATGCCGATTTCGCGGCGGCGCTGGGTTACGCGGAAGGCCAGGAAGCCGTAAAGGCCGACGACCGTGAGCACCAGTCCGACGATGCCCAGCGCGCTGACCAACTCGGCCATCATTTGATAGTTGCCCGCCGAGTAGCGGATGAGTTCGGGCAGCGAGGTGACCATCATCGGGTCCAGCATCGGGTCGGTGTGGATGAGCACCTGGCGCGCGTCCTGGGCCATGCTCATCGCGTTCTGCCGGGTTTCCAAGACGAAAGTGATTTCGCCCATCTGCGAGAGATGGAAGGGAAGGTACATATAGGGCTCGGAGATTTCGCCGATGCGGCTAATGGGAGCATCTTCGGTGACGCCGACGATGCGGGCTTCGAGATCGGAGCCGTTGCTAAAGCCGGGCAGGCGCACCGTCTGGCCGATGGATTCTCCGGAGGGCCAGTATTTGCGCACCATGGCCTGACTGACCAGCACGACGACCGGGCCATGGTCATCGTCTGCGGCGTTGAAGCCGCGACCGCGCAGGACGCGCGTGCCGACGACCGAGAGAAACTCCGGACTGACGGCGTTGTATTTGATCTCGACCGGGTCGTGCATTTCGGGATGGCTGGGCAGAAGCGTCCTGGCCGCAATGCCGTCCTCGGCGAGCATGATCGGGGCGCGGATGGCGTAGGCCGCGCGCTCCACGCCGGGCAGAGTCTTCATGCGCTCGACCACGGCATCGCGCATGGGGGCGTCGGGTTCCTGCGTGAAGGCGACGAGCACCTGGCTGCGGGTGAGTCCGATGGACTGGGTGCGGGTGTTGAGAAAGCTGCGCACCAGGGCGCCGGTGGAAACCAGCAGCGCGAAAGAGATGCCGATTTGCAGCCAGACCGCGGCGCGGCGCAGCGCGGGGGTGCGGCCGGCGGTGGGTGCAGCCGTGCCCGTACGCAATGCTGGAACCAACTGCGGGCGGGCCACTTGCACAAGCGGAACCAGAGCGAGCAGGAGCATGGTGACAAGCGCCAGCAGGCCGGCAGAAAGGAAGATGCGCCAATCCAACTGGAAGTGGAGAGTGGCCGCGAAAGAAACGAGCATTGCCGGCTCCGAGACCAGCAGGCGCGGCAGCAGGGCCGCGATGCACGCAGCCAGGCCCAGGCCCGCGCCCCAGCCCACCGCGCAGAGCAGTAGATTCTCGATCAGCAACTGGCGGGCGACAGCCCAACGCGTGGCTCCGAGCGAGAGGCGAAGAGCGACCTCGGAGCCGCGACCCAGCGCGCGCGCCAGCAACAGGTGCGCGACATTGACCGTACACAACAGCACAACACCGCCCACGATGGCAAACAGCACCAGGCCGCTGGTCCCGGCCTGGCTCATGCGGTAGCTAAAGTCGCTGACGGCGCGGGCGCCGCGTCCGCGATTGTTGGCCGGATCGGCAGCCGCCAGGGCGCCAGCGACGGCCGCCACCTGATCGTTGGCCTGGGCAATGGTGGCCCCCGGCGCGAGACGGCCAAGCAGATTGAACCAGCGGAATTGCTTGGAGGTGGTTGAAGTGAGTTCGTTGGGATCGACGACGGCGGCCCAGGTTTCGGCCGGCATCCACAGATCGCGGTCGCTATTGGCGTCGATCTCGCGGAATTCCGGCCCCAACACGCCCCACACGTCAACCTGGCTGATGCGGCTCCTGCCATGGCGCAACGGAATTTGGCGGCCGACAATGTTGGGGTTGGCGGCAAAATCCCTCTGCCAGCAGCGATAGCCGAGCAGCACGCCGGGGCGGGCGCGGAGCCGCTCCGCGTCCTGGGCGGTGAAGGCTCGTCCCAGCAGCGGACGGACGCCCAGCACATCGAAGAAGTTGCCGGAGACAACGTTGGTCAGCAGCAGGGCCGAAGTGCCGTCGGAGCGCGGCATCAGGCTGCCGCGTCGGCCAATGGCAACCAAGCCGCGGAAGGCCTTGACTCGCTGCGCCATGGCGAGATAGTCCAAGTAGTTGAAAAAGTCCTCGGGGTTCTGCGCCGTAGTGGCAAATACGCGCGCCAGTTCACCCTGCCGCGGCACGGGCATGGGATGCAGCCAGAGCCCGTCGATGAGACAGAAGATGGCCGAACTCGCGCCTAGCCCGAGAGCCAGGGTAAGAACCGCCGTGAAGGCGAAGCCGGGCGAGTGGCGCATTTGGCGGAGCGCGTAGCGGAAGTCTTGGAGCATCGGGTTCATCTTCTTCACTCCTCTATTCGGTGCGCAAGGCTTGCATGGGTTCGACAGTCGCGGCGCGGCGCGCAGGGAGGGCCGCGGCCAGGGCAACCATCACCGTGGTCAAGATCACCGCTGCCGCGAGCGTGATGGGGTCGAAAGTAGCGACGCCATAGAGCAGACTTTGAAAGAGGCGGGCCAGCGCGACGATGGACGGAAGCGCAATCGCCGTCGCAATAGCGGCGATAATGGCCATTTCCCGCACCACGAGGACAACCACCCCGCTTCGCTGCGAGCCGAGAGCGAGACGCACGCCGATCTCGCGGGTGCGCTGCTCAGTGGAGTAGGCGAGCACGCCGTAGAGACCGACGGCGGCCAATATCATGGCCAGGACGGAGAAGCCGACGGCGAGAAAGGCGAGGGCTTGTTCATCGGAGGCGCTGCGGCTGACCTGCTCGTCCATGGTGCGCAGGCCATCGACGACCAGGGTGGAGTCGAGCCGATGGATGGCCTGGCGGATGGCGGGCTCGACGGTCTCCGGAGGCTGCGCGGCGCGCACATAGACCATCACACCGCCGGGGTGCCTGTCCTGGAGATAGGGCCGATAGACCGCAGGCTTCATGTCGGTGCGCAGGTCGGCGTGCTTGACGACGCCCACCACGCCAACGATGGTCGTGTCGAAGTTCGTCTGGCCCCGGTCCTCAGCGAGCGAACGGCCTAGCGCCTTCTGCGGAGTGCCATAGTATTTCCTGGCGAGAGACAGATTGACAACTGCGACCTTTGTCTGGCCCTTCGCATCCGCGGCGGTGAACTCCCTTCCCGCGAGCAGCGGCTGTTTCAGGGTTGCAAAGTAACCGGGAGTGACCCACGGTTCTTCGAAGTTCACATTTTCGTCTTCCGCAGGCTTGTAGCCCTGGAGAGTGAAGCTGGAGCCATTGGTGTCTCCGCTAAGTTCGGGATCGGTGGTACCGGCTACATTGAGCACGCCGGGGATGCGGCGGATGGCATCGAATGAATCGGCGACGATCTGCGCGGCGCGATCTTCGCCGTAGCCGGAGATGGTGGGATCGAGGGAGAAGACAACGAGGTTTCCGGTGTCGAAGCCGACGGACTGGTGGCGGAGATTGTCGAGAGTGCGCACGAAGAGGCCCGCGCCGCCGAGCAGCAGGACACTGAGCGCGATCTGCGCGCCCACGGCGAGTTTGCGGAAACGCTGCGAGCTTCTGGAGGCGGTGCCGGCGTTCTGGCGTAGCGCATCGGCCAGATCGGGGCGCAGGAAGTGGAAGACCGGGGCGATGCTGAAGAGCAGGCTCACCACGACAGAAACGCCCAAAGTGAAAAGCAGGACGCGCACATCGATTGAGGCGGAATAGGGCTCGCTGCCGGGATCGGCGCTGGTCATGAGGCGGACCAAGGTTTTGGCCACAACCGGGGCGAGGGCAAGGCCGGCGGCTGCGCCCGCCAGGCCGAGCAGGCCGCCTTCGACCAGCAACTGGGACACGATGCGGCTGCGTTTTGCGCCGAGAGCGTAGCGCATGGACATTTCGCGGGCGCGGCCCGCTGCGCGCAAAAGGAGCAGCGTGGCGACGTTGATGGCGCACATGGCCACCAGCAGGCCGGCCATGCTCATGAGGATGAAGAGCGGCGTTTCCAGTTCTGTGCGGCCGGGAGAGAATCCCTTCGAATCGTCCAGGACTTTGAGGCGCGATTCATCGAGGAAGTGTTTTTTGAAACGCTCGGTCCGCGACTTATACAAGGTCAATTCATATGCCCGGAGCGAGTGCCACAACGGCCCGAGGCTGGCCTCGGCCTGGGAGATGGAAACACCCGGCTTGAGCCGCGCCACGAGTGTGAGCCAGATGGACTGATGGTTGTTCAGGTCGTCGCGCGGCGCCATCCAGGGCATGGCAATCTCGACCATGCTGATGGGGAGGAAGACGCCGGGCTTGTAGCCGCCGATGGCGGAGTCGAAGTTCTGGGGCGCAACGCCGAGGATGGTGAAGGGATGGCCGTTGATGAGCACGGTCTGGCCGACAACATAGCGCGATGCGGCGAAGCGCGTCTTCCAGTAGTCGTAGCTGAGGACCACCACGGGATTGCTGTTCTTTGCCGTGCCGTCCTGTTGCGTAAGCAGCCGGCCAAGCGCGGGTTTCAAACCAAGCAGTTGAAAGTAGTTGCCGGTAACGACTTCGGCGTCCTTGTCCTCGGCCTGGTTATGCCAACTTACGCCGACGCCGGTCTTGTCGGCGGCTAGTATTCCTTGAAAGACCTGGCTTTGGTCGCGCAGGTCCTTATACATGGGATAGGAGAAATAGTTGTCGGTGTCGCCGCCGAAGCTGCTGGCGGAACCAGAGAAAGTTCCGGTCCACTCGAAGCGCACCAGTTCCTTGGGCCGCTCGACGGGCAGCATCCGCAGCAGCGCCTGGTCGAAGAGGGTGAAGACGGCGGCGTTGGCGCCGATGCCGAGAGCCAGCGTGACGATCACGGTGAGCGTAAAACCCGGCGAGCGGCGCAACTGACGGAGCGCGTATCGAATGTCGTTGAGCGGCGTGTTCATTGCTTTCTCCCTCTATTCGGCGCGCAGGGCTTGCATGGGTTCAATGGAAGCGGCGCGGCGGGCGGGGATGAAGCCTGCCGCGGCGGCGCAGAGGACGAGCATGAAAGGCGCGCCGGCGAGGGCCGTCCAGTCGTAGCTGCCGACGCCATAGAGCACGCTCTTCATCAGATAGCCGGCGTAGAGCGCGGAAGGAATGCCCAGAGCGAGCCCAATGAGGACCTGCCACAAGACACCGCGCATGACCATGGAGACGACGCTCGAACGGGTTGCGCCCAGGGCCATGCGGATGCCGATCTCGCTGGTTCGCCGGGCGACGTAATAAGACATCACGCCGTATAAGCCGACCGAAGCCAGGATCAGCGAAAGAATTCCGAAGAGGCTGGAGAGCTGCGCGGTCAGCCGGTCTCCGTTGAAGTTGCCGGCCACCTGCGCATCCAGCGAGCGCAGGTCCATGACGGTCAGATTGGGATCGATTCCCGCCAGGGTGCGGCGAATCAGCGCTTCGGCGTCACTCTGCGGCGTGTTGAATCTCAGAATCATGGCATTCATGAACATCGATTGCGTCTCGCCCGAGTTCATCTCCGGCTCTTTGTAGACGAACGTCTGCGAGAGCGGGCGCAGGTACACGGGGCTGACGGGGTGGCGCGGATTGTTCATCTTGAAATCGCGAAAGACGCCCACAATCTCCCAACTGCCGGAGTACTGCGGTCTTTCGATGCCGAAATGCTGGCCGATGGGGTCCTGGTTGGGATAGAAGCGCTTGACGAAAGCCTGGTTGACGAGGGCGACCTGGGGCGAGGCGGCCGTGTCCTGCTCCGAGAATCCGCGGCCGTGCACGATGGGCACGCCGATGGAATCGAGGAACTGGTTGCTGACGCGGTCCCAGGTCGAGCCGCAGCGGTCGCCCTGGTGCGGCGCAGGATGGCCCTGCTGAATGACGCAGTCGCTCCAGTTGTCCCCTTCCAGCGGGCTGTAGGTAGCCATGCCGATCGCAGCAACGCCAGGGATCGCGGAGAAACGATCTTCAATCTGGCGGTAGAGCCCGGGGAGCCGGTCGATGCCGTAACCCGCGCCGGCAGGATCGAAGTGCAGCACATAGCGGTTGCTGGTGGCGATGCCGAAGTCCTGGTGCTCCTCGTTGAGCAGCGATTTGGTCATGAGGATGGCGCCTGCCAGCAACACCAGAGACAGCGCTGCCTGAAAGACGACCAGGCCTTTTTGGGGAAGCGAGGAGCGGTCGCGCGTGGAGCGGTTGACGCCGCGCAGCACATCGGCCGGCTGGGCATGGGAGGAGAGCCAAGCAGGGCCGGCGCCGAAGAGAATTCCGGTGAGGAGGGAGACCAGGAAGGCGAAGCCCAGCACGATCGGCGAGGGACTGGCATCGATGGCCATATTCGTTGCGTCTGGAAATACCAGAGTGAGAATGGTATGCGCCCCGCCATAGGCCACGGCCAATCCGGCCAGGCCGCCCGCGCAGCTCAACAGAACGCTCTCGGTAAGAATCTGCCGCATGACGCGGCGGCGGCCGGCGCCCAGGGCCATGCGCACCGCGATCTCGGCCCGGCGCGCGGTGCTCCGCGCCAGCATCAGGTTGGCGATGTTGGCGCAGGCGATCAGCAGCACCACCGAGGAGAGAATCATCAGCATCTTCAGAATCGTGCCCGCGTGGATCTGCAGGGTTTGAATGCCGCCTCCGCCGGGCGTCATGGTGACATGCATCCTGGGAATGATGGATGATCCGCCGTTGGATGTGTAGGCAGCTCGGGAGGAGAGCCACTGGCGCAGGACCACGGAGAGCTTTGCCTGCAGGGAGGCGATGTTCGTGCCCGCGCGAACTCGTCCCAGGGGATAGAGCCAGTGGGAGTCCGTATGATGCAGGATCGCCGCGCTGTCGCCGCGGAGGTAAGGCTCGGTCTGGAGCGGCATCCAGAAAGCGGGCGGGCTGTCTGTAACGCGGTCCCCGAAGAACCCGGGCGGAGCGATGCCGATGACGGTGAAAGGCTTGGTCTGGATATAGATTGTAGAACCGACGATCCCCCGGTCGGCGGCAAACTCGCTCTGCCACGTTTGGTAGCCGATTACGGTGGCGGGAGGGGCGGAAGGCGTGTCGTCGTTGCCGGAGAAGAGGCGGCCCGCGTAAGCGCCCACGCCCAGCGTGGAGAAGTAATTTCCGGATACGAACTCGCCGTCCAACGGCTTGGCCAGGGCATTGCCGCGGCGCACGCTCCAGGACCAGTGCTCGCCGGCCTGCACTGCGGCCAATTGCTCGAACTCCGGCGCGGAGTTCTTGAGATGCGTGTAAAGGTCGTAGGAGAAGATGTCGAAATCGCCGGTGTCGCCTGCATTGCCGGGAAAGCCGCCCTCGACGCAGCAATTGTCGGTGTCCCCGATGCGGTAGAGGCGCGAAGGATCGGCGACGGGGAGCGAACGCAGCAGAATGCCCTGGACCAGCGTGAAGATGGCGGTGTTGGCGCCGATGCCGAGGGCCAGGGTGACGACCGCGGTGAGCGTGAAGCCGGGCGATTTGCGCAACTGGCGGAGCGCGTAGCGAATGTCCTGAAGCAGCTTGTTCATTGCGTTTCCTCACCGTTCCTTATTTCAGTGTTTTCCGGCTACTCGTTTCTCAGCGCCTGCATGGGTTCGATGGATGCGGCGCGGGCGGCGGGAATCAAGGCGGCAATCAGGCCCGCAATCACCATGAGCAGGGCCAGGGAGAGCAAACCGCCGGCTTCCTGTTGCGCGTCGAAGTAGATGACCATGCCGATGAGCTTGCGGGCGACGAGGGTGAGCACCAGGCCCGCTGCCGTTCCCGCGGCAAGCATCCAGGCGACGCGGCGGAGCACCATGGAGAGGATGCGGTTGCGGGTCGCGCCCAGGGCCATGCGCACGCCGATGTCGCGGGTGGCCTGCTCGACTTCATGGCTGACGAGGCCGTAGAGGCCGAGCAAAGACAGAAGCAGAGCAAGCCCGGCAAAGATGCCGAAGAGCCAACTCTCCATCCGCTCGAAGACCAAGGTCTCCGAGACGACTTCGGTCATGGTCAAGGGCGCTTTGAACGGTACCGTGGGGTCAATATCGTGAATCGCGCTGCGCAATGCGGACACGACGCTTTTTGGGTCGCCATCCACGCGCATCACCAGGGACATGCTGCTCAGCACCCCCGGTCGCAGCTTCATAGGGAACGCATCGATCAGCCAGTCGCGCTCGGCCATGGGCGGATCGTAAATGCTTTGGCGAACGTTGCCTGTGACGCCGACGATGCGCGTCCAGTCCGCTTCCTTATCGGCGTCGTCGATCCTCTGTCCTACGGCATCCATCCCGTTGGGCATGAACTTGCGCACAAAACGCTCGTTGACCACGACCGCCGCGGAAGGATTGTCCGGCCGGTCCAGGCTGGGCGAGAGCATCCGCCCGCTCCGCAGCGGAATCCCGAACACGTCGAAATAGCCCGTGCTTACAAACCGCCCCTCCGCCAGCATCTCCTGGTTGGGCGGATAAGGCGGCTGGCCAGCAATGTGAATGTCGGAGTTCGATCCCCAGTTCTGGATGGGCAGAATATTGATGACGCCGACCGAGCGCACGCCGGGAATCTGCGCCACGCGGTTGAACAGCGGCTGGTAGAAATCGGCAATCGCGTCGCGGCTCTGGTATCGTTCCGGGGAGAGATTAAGCTCGGCGGAAAGAATCTGCGCGGGGTTGAATCCGAGATCGGCGTGGCGATAGCGCGTAACCACGCGGATCAGCATCCCGGCCACCACCAGCAGCATGAGCGTGAGCGCCACCTGGGTCACCACGAATCCGGAGCGCAGGCGATGCTGTCCGCGCTCGACGCCCGCGCTGCCGCCGGTTTTCAAGGCGCGGTTGGGATCGATGCCGGAAAGACGCATGGCGGGAAAGATGGATGCCGCGAGACTGGTGAGTACGGCAACCGCGATGGCGGCTGCCAGCACGGTCCAGTTGAGATGAATATCCGCGCCGCGCGCCAGAGCATGAACCAGGAAAGCACGCATGAGATCGAGCATCGTCCATGCCAGCCCCACTCCGCCGGCCGCGCCCAGCGCCGCCAGCAGCACACCTTCGGTGAGTAGCTGAAGGAGCAGGCGCGCGCGGCTGGCGCCGATGGCCACGCGCATGGCCATTTCGCGCTCGCGCTTGACGCCGCGCGCCAGCAAGAGTCCGGCAACGTTGACACAGCCGATGGCCAGAACGGCTAGAACCGCGGCGAGGAGCGTCCAGAGCGGGCCTTTGCTTTGACTGTCGATGCTCTGCGCCAGCAGCTGCAGGCGAACCGTCCGGCCCTCGTCGGTCTGTGGGTAGGCGCGGCCAAGATTGCCGAATACGTGGGCGAGGCCGGCTTGCGCATGCTCCATGGAGACGCTGTCCTTGAGACGGGCAACCGTGCGCAGCCAGTGGGCGCCGCGCCGGTTCATCCAATCCTCAGTAATCAGGCGCGGCGTATAAATGGCGTTGCGCATATTCAGCGGGTAGCGGAACCCGGCAGGCATGACGCCGATTACGGTGAAGGTGCGGCCATCGAACTTTACCGCCTGGCCCAGGATTTTGCGGTCGCCGTCGAAGTAGGTCTGCCAAGCGTCGTAGCTCAACACCGCAATCTCGTTCTTGCCATCCTTTTCTTCGCCGGGAAGATAAGTGCGCCCCAGCAGAGGCTGCACACCGAAGACCTGAAAGAAGTTGTCGGTGGAGCGGACCGAATCGAGCAGCACAGGGCCACTCGATGGCGTCTCGACCGTGTATTTGAAGAAGTCACTGTATCCCGCCAGAGCCGCAAACCCCTGGGCCTGCGCGCGTTCGTCCTGATAGCTTGGCCAGGAGGCGGGCTGGTTGTAGCCGCTGCGACTGCGGCTCTCGACGTCAACAATTTTCTCCGGGTTTGCATAGGGCAGAGGGCGCAGGATCGCGGCGTCGATGACGCAGAAGACCGCCGCGGCGACGCCTACGCTCAGGGCAAGCGTGAGCACAACGGTGAAGGCGAAGCCGGGGGCGCGGCGAAGCTGCCGCAGCGCGTAGCGCAGATCGTGAAATGAGTTGCGGAAGAGCATGGCTACGCCTCCACTTCCTCGGTAAGCTTTTTGAGTTCGTCTTCGGAGACGACCTTTCCGTCGAAGAGATGCACTTCGCGCTGGGCGTGCTTGGCGAAGCGGGGATCGTGGGTGACCATGCAGATGGTGGAGCCCTCGCGATGCAGGTCGGCGAGCAGGTGCATCACGGCTTCGCCGTTTTTTGAGTCCAGGTTGCCGGTGGGCTCGTCGGCCAGCAGGATGGAGGGCGAACCGGCCAATGCACGGGCAACGGCCACGCGCTGCTGCTGGCCGCCGGAGAGCTGGGCTGGATAATGACGCATACGGTGCGCCATGTTGACGCGCTCCAGGGCATCCTTCACCCGGCCCTTGCGCTCCGCCGAAGGCATTCCGGCGCGATAAGTGAGGGGCAGCTCGACATTCTCTTCGACAGTAAGATCGCCGATGAGGTTGAAGCTCTGGAAGATGAAGCCGATCTCCTGATTGCGGATGCGCGAGCGATCGCTGAAGCTCAGGTTCTCGACGGGATTGTTGTTGAGCAGGTAGCGGCCGCCGGTGGGCGTGTCGAGCAGACCGAGAATGGACAACAGCGTGGATTTGCCGCAGCCCGACGGACCGGACATGGCCACGTACTCGCCGCGCGATATGGTCAAGTGAATGCCGGAGAGCGCGTGCGTCTCCACTTCGTCGGTGTAGAAGATCTTGGTCAGGTCTTCAATTTCAATCAGCGTGTTGTTCGATTCCATCCTGTCCCCCTCGTTAGTTGTCAGTTATCAGTTGTCAGTTGCCAGTTATCAGTTATCAGTTATCAGCCGTTGCGATTTTCGCCGTTGCCGACGACCGACCACTGACAACCGACAACGGTTCTTACTCCAGGCGGATGCGGTCCACGTTGTCCCATCGCGACATATCGGAGAGGATCACGGTGTCGCCTTCCTTCAACCCGTCGAGCACCTGGATGCTGTTGACCGAGGCGCGGCCCACTTTGACCGGAACGCGGGTCGCGGCTTTGCCGTCGGGATCGATCCGGAACAGGCTCAGCGTGGAGTTTTCGTTGCCCAGCGCGGGGCGGCCCACGTAGAGCACATCGGTCATACGTTCCAGATCGATGGTGCCGTCCACGCTCAATTGCGGAACCGCGCCTGGAGGCAGCGGTCCATCCAGCATTACGTCAACGGTGCGCGTCCCGTTCACCACAGAAGGATCGATGCGGGTGACGTGGCCGGGAATGACGCCGTTGTGGGTGTCGATACTGGCGGGTTGGCCGATCTGGATGTCGCGAGCCTGGGTTTCGGCAATCTGGAGAGCGGCCTTGAGCTTGTCAAGCTCAATCACTTCGGCAACCGAGGTTCCCGCGGTCACGTGCTGTCCCACCTGCAAGGGAGTGGCAAGGGGCGCCAGCGCACCGGAGATTCCGGCTCGGACCTGAAGCGACTGCGCCTGCTTTTGATAGAGATCGAGCAGGGCCTTGGCCTGGTCGATCTTGGTCTGTTGCGAAGCGAGCTGGATCTCGATCGCCTTCTGGTTCACTTCGAGTTGCTGTTGACTGAGCTGGTGCTGGGTGGTCAACTGGTCGGCCGTGCTCTTGGACTTGGTGTAGGCAAGGCCGGAGATCACGCCCAGATCGTAGAGGGCTTTGTCGGTCTGCGCCTGCAACTGGTCCTGGGTATAGTCGGAGTTCACCTGGGCGGCCGCGGTCTTCTTGTCCATCAGCGTGCTTTCGAGGGTGGCCTGAAGGCTCTTATAGTCGGCCTGCGCGGCTTTCAACGCCAACTGCGCGTTGAGAAGCTCCTGCTCAAGTTGCGGATCGGCCAGGTCCAAGAGAATAGTGTCCGGAGTGACCTTGGCGCCGGGCAAGACGCGGATACGGACAACGGTCGCGTCGGTCTGCGCGGGGATCAGCTCGATCGAGTCCTCGCGCGGCACCAGGCTGCCGGTGGACCCGCGCACCTGGCGGATCATGGGCCCGCGCTTGACCGTGTCCGGCCAAATGGTCGAGCGGTCGACAGTGGGCGCGGCCGGCTTGAGCCTTAACACAGCGACCACGGCCACCACCGCTACCAACCCCGCCACGCCGGCCCATAGGAGCAACCGGCGCCTCTTCATTCGTAATAAGTCTGGGCGTGCGATATCCATCGATCGGAGATAGGGCATTTGCCTTGCCAAATCGCTATGGGCTCTGCGCGATGAAAACAAAGCACTTCGCGGAAGACGCGCGGTGGCTTAAATGCGCCGCGATGACCGGTTGCGGCGCTCACTGTCCGATTTCGGACAGTGGGACAGCCAACCAAACCCCCAAAGACTCCCCCTGGTTGGAAGGAGGCAGAAGCGCGGGCCAATCATGTTGAGGGCCTACCGCAGCCGCCCCAGGGGTTCGGCACATATTCGCGGGCGTCCCCTTGACGTTCTACCCATAGATAGGCTATATCTCTATTCATGGCCAAGAGACCGGAACTGCTGCCTGGAACGCTCGACATGCTGATCCTCAAGACGCTCGCCCGCGCGCCGCTGCACGGGTATGGGATTGCGCTCTCGATCAAGCGCTTGTCCGACGACGTGCTGACGGTCGAGGAGGGATCGCTCTATCCAGCTCTGCAGCGATTGCTTTTGCAGGGATGGGTGAAGGCCGAGTGGAAGCTGACCGAAACCAAGCGGCGCGCGCGCTACTACACGCTCACCGCGGCGGGGCGCAAGCAATTGGGTATCGAGCTGTCGCAGTTCGAGCAGACGATTGCGGCCATCGGCCGCGTATTGCAAAACGTCGAGGAGGTCTAGATGAACCCGTTCCGTTCCTTCGTGAAGAAGCTCTCGATTCTCATCGGGCGCAAGCGGTTCAACGGCGAACTGGACGAGGAGATGGCCTTCCACCGCGAGCAGGCGGAGAGGGAGCTTATCGCCGGCGGCATGACAGCGGAGGCAGCCAAGTTTGCGGCGATGCGGCGCTTCGGCAACGCCACGCGGATCAGGGAGCGGAGCCACGAGGTGGTCGGGTTTGGCTTCGAGACCGTGATTCAGGACCTTCGCTTCGCGCTGCGGCAATTGAGAAAGAACCCGGGTTTTGCCGCGACCGCCGTCCTGATTCTGGCGCTGGGAATGGGGGCCGGCGTGGCCATCTTCGCCTTTGTGGATGCGGCGCTAATCAAGCCTTTGCCGTATGCCGATCCCAACCGGCTGATGGCAGTGGACGAGAGCGCCGCGATGTGGCCGCGCTCGAATCTTTCCCGCGATGACTACGAGGACTGGAAGCGCCTGAACCGGTCGTTCAGCTCGCTTGAAGTCTACGGCGGGACGGGCTTCCTATTGCGCACGGCGGCAGGAGCGGAGCCTGTTCCGGCGGCGCGGGTGAGCGATGGATTCTTCAGCACCCTCGGGGTGCGCCCGATGCTGGGCCGCGGCTTTCTTCCTGGGGAGGACCGGCCGGGGAGCGCGAAGATTGTGATCCTCAGTTACGGCACGTGGCTCAAGCGTTTCGGCGGGCGCGACGTGGTTGGCCAAACGGCGAGCCTGGACGGCGGGGCTTACACGATCGTAGGCGTGCTGCCGCGCGAGTTTGCCTTCGCGCCGCGCGGCAATGCCGAGTTCTGGACGCCGCTGCTCGAAAAGAACGGTTGCGAGCAGCGGAGAAGCTGCCACAATCTGGACGGCATCGGCAGGCTTCGCGACGGTGTCACCATGCAGGCCGCGCTGGCCGACGTGAAGGGTATCGCCGCGCAGTTGGAGCGGCAGTATCCGGGCTCGAACCAGGGCCAGGGTGCGGCCGTCGAGCCGCTCTCCGAGCTTATCGTGGGCGATGTGCGGCCGATCCTGCTTACGCTCCTTGGCGGGGCCGGGCTGCTTCTGCTGATTGCGTGCGTCAACGTGGCCAGCCTGCTGCTGGTGCGCTCGGAGAGCCGCAAACGCGAGATTGCGGTGCGCGGCGCGCTGGGAGCGACGCCGCTGCGGTTGGCGAGGCAGTTTGTCACCGAGGGTCTGCTGCTGGCATTGGCCGGTTGCCTTGCGGGACTCGGGGTCGGGGTCTGGATCATGACCCTATTGACCAAGATGGTGCCGGAGCAGATGACCCAGGGGGCGCCGTTTCTGATCGAAGTAGGCTTAAGTGCGAATACCGCGATCTTTGCCGCTGGGGTAGCATTGGTGGCGGCGATCCTGCTTGCTCTCACGCCAACGCTGCGGCTGTCATTTCTGGATCTCCGCGAGGGCCTTGCCGAGGGAGACCGGGGCTCCGCAGGGAGTCTTTGGCGGCGGATGGGGGCCAATCTGGTGGTGGTGGAATTGGCGGTGGCCGTGGTGCTGCTGGTGGGCGCCGGGCTGCTGGGCCAAAGCTTCTATCGCCTGCTGCACGTTGAGACGGGCTTTGCCGCCGATCACTTGGCGACCGTGCAGGTCATGGCGCCGGAATCGAGCTACAAGACGAACGATCGACTGGTTCCGCTTTACCGCGAGATCGAGCGCCGTGTTTCCAACCTGCCGGGCGTCGAATCGGTAGGCCTGACGACCGACTTGCCGGTGCAATGTAATTGCGACACCGACTGGATACGGTTTGTGGGCAAGCCGTTCCATGGGGAGCACAACGAGGTGGATTTGCGGGACGTGAGCGCCGGCTATCTGCCTACGCTCAAGGCCCGGTTGGTGCGGGGAAGGCTGTTTACCGATGCGGAAGACAAATCGAAGCCGCAAGTGATCGTCGTCAACGAGGCGCTGGCCCGCAAGTACTACCCGGGCGAAGACCCAATCGGCCAAAAAATAGGCAACGGCGAGTTGGCGCCGGATTCGATCCGGGAGATTGTCGGCGTGGTGGCGGATGTGCGCGAGGGCGCGCTGGACGCGGAGATCTGGCCGGCAGAGTACGAGGCAATCAACCAGCAGACGGATTCCTTCTTTGCCGTTTCAGTCCGTACCGTGGGGGATGAGAAGGCGTTTCTGCCGTCTCTGGTGAAGACGCTGCGTCAGATCGATCCCAACCTGGGAGTCTTTGGCGAGATTGCGATGACCGACCAGATCGAGGGTACGCTGCCGGCACTGCTGCACCGCTTCGCCTCGTGGCTTGTTGGCGGCTTTGCCGCCATGGCGCTGGTGCTGGGGGTGGTGGGGCTGTATGGGGTGATCGCCTATTCGGTGGGCCAGCGGACGCGGGAGATTGGCGTGCGCATGGCGCTGGGGGCGCAGAGGAGCATGGTGTACCGGTTGGTTCTTACCGAGGCCGGGCGGCTGATTGCCGTAGGCGAAGTGCTGGGGCTAGCGGGCTCAGTGGGAGCGGCCATGCTCATGCGCAAGCTGCTGTTTGGCGTGCAGGCCTGGGATGCATCCACGCTGCTTGGGGTGGCGGCGGCGCTCTTCGTCTGCGCATTGCTTGCCAGCTACATTCCGGCGCGGCGCGCCGCATCGGTCAATCCCGTGGAGGCGTTGCGAGCGGAGTAGCAGGCAAGTTCACTGTTCCTGTCATGGGCATCGTGCTACCCCACCCTAGCCGCAACAACAAAAATGCGGTGCCCAGAGGGCTCCCAGATGGGGCACCCAAGACCTTACACTATCGGTGAAAATGGCTTAACGCGTCATCGCTTCCACAGTCGAGATCAGCGCCTGGATATTCTCGGTGGGCGCATGAGGGGGCATTCCTCCGCCGCAGGAAACGATCAATCGCGAGCGGTCATCGAGAGCGTTCAGCATTTCCGCGACCGAGCGGGCCACGTCCGCCGGCGTTCCTTCGGCCAGCACATCGCGCGGAGGAATATTTCCCATGAGGGCAATCCGGTTGCGGGTCCAGGTCTTCATGTCGGCCAGCGCGTGCTGCACGCCGAAATTGAGCAGATTGATTCCCGCCGCCTCGAGCAAAGGAGCGCAAGCCTTGCACGGCGCATCGTTGTGGAAGAACTTCACGGTCACGTCCGCCGAGAACGCGCGCTGCAAGTAGGGCAGCGCGAAGGTCTCGAAATCCCGGCGGCTTATGAATCCAACGATATCGTCCAGCAGGAAGATCCCGTCGATGGAAGGGAACTCTTCGCGCTGATAGGCGATCCAATCCACCAGAAAATCCGTGACGATCACGAGCAGGCGATGCATTGACTCCGGTTCGGTCTTGATAGCCTCCATGAATTCCGGCGCGCCCATCAGAAACGAAGCGATATTGAGCGGGCCGCGGGCAACGGCGAAGCGGATCTTGTGGCCGGCCTTCTCAATCTCCGGCTGCAGGTGCTTGAGCCGTTTGATCACGAAGGGCAGCAGCCCGTGCTTGCGCGGATCAGGCGCCTGGAGGCGCTCGACTTCGGATGGCGAGTGCAGAACTTTCCTGGCGAAGGGGAATTCGTCCTCGCCCCAAACGGAGACGGAGCCGAAGGCCGAGGGTTCCGTGCACATTCCGTATTCCGACCAGAAGCCGGGCAGGAGAATCGTATTCGGGAAGGCGCGAATGGCCTTGAGATTGTCTTCCAGAAAGATGCGTTCATCGGTGAAGTAATCCAGGATCGCGTGGCCCGCCCAATTGGGGAGCCAGGGACTATCGACGATGAAAGCTGTGGGGAGAGGGCGGAGCGCCTCTCCGCGAATTACGGAGACGAGCGCGTCCCATTGCCGGTCGTTCATGGAGTGTTGTTACCTCCGGTGGAGTGCCCGATCATAGGTGCCGCGAGATTGCCGGCTCTAGTGTAGCGCGGAGGCTTGGCTGGACAATCACGGCCTGCGGACTTAGACTCTGTGCGATGCACCCCCCCCGGTTGCATAGCGTTCTTGAGTTACAGTGCAAGCAGCTTGCGGAAAGAGCGGGTGCGCCATGACGGGTCGAGAACGAATCCTTGCGGTACTTGGCGGACAGAGGCCCGACCAGCTTCCGTGCATGCCCATCACGATGACGTTTGCCGCGGATATCCTTGGGGTCAAGTACCTGGACTATGCATCCGATCACAGGATCATGGCGGATGCGCAAGTCAAGACCGCCGCGATGTTCGGGTTCGACTATGTCTCCACCATCTCCGATCCAACGCGCGAAGCCGCCGATCTGGGAGCGCATATCGCATGGTATGAGGACCGGCCGCCAGCAATCATCGAGGAGGAGGCGCTGTTTGCGGATAAGCCGGTTCTCGACCGGGTGGGGGCGTTGGAGCGGATTGCGGGAGGACGCATGGAAGATCGTGTCCGGGGCATCGAAGTGCTGCGCGAACGCTCAGGAAGCGAGCTATTCGTCGAGGGCTGGGTGGAAGGACCTTGCGCCGAGGCGGCCGATCTGCGGGGAATCAACCGCCTGATGATGGACTTCTCCGACGACCCGGATTTCGTTCGCGATCTATTCGACTTCACCCTGGATGTGGCGATCCGTTTCGCGAAGGAGCAGATTGCGGCGGGGGCAGATATCATCGGGGTGGGAGATGCGGCTGCATCGCTGGTGGGCCCGCGCATCTACAAGGAATTCGTCTGGCCGCGGGAGAAGAAGCTGGTTGAGGCCATTCAGGCAAGCGGCGGACGAGTGCGTCTCCACATCTGCGGGAATACGCGGCGCATACTGGATGGAATGGGGACGCTGGGATGCGATATGGTGGACATCGACTATCCGGTGCCGATGGATCAGGCGCGAGCCCAAACCGGACCGCAACAGACGCTGGCAGGGAACCTGGACCCGGTAAGGGAGTTGCGCAATGGCTCCCCGGAGACGATCGCGCAGTCGCTTGCCGCAGTGCAGCAGCAGGTGGGCGAGCGATGGATTGTGGCCGCGGGATGCGAGATTGTTCGCGACACTCCCCACGAAAACGTGCGCGCCATGGTCGAGTTCGCTCGAACGCACGCGGCGCCGGGCACGATGCAATGAATGAACGCGGGGATGAGCGATGAGCCAATCGAAGGAACTCTACGAAGCAATTCTGACCGGGAACGCGAAGCAGGCGCACGCCGCGACCCAGGCCGCAATCGACGCCGGCATTGCGCCGATGGATCTGATCTCAGGATCCATGGTGCCGGCAATGGACGAAGTCGGCCGGCTATTCGAAGAGGAAGAATACTTTGTCCCCGAACTGCTGCTGGCCGGGCGCGCCATGAAGAGCGCAATGGAGCTGCTTCGTCCGCTCATGGTGGCTTCCGGGGAAAAGATGTCGGCGCGGGTGGTCATCGGCACGGTCAAGGGCGACTTGCACGACATTGGCAAGAACATCGTCGCATCCATGCTCGAAGGCAGCGGATTCGAAGTGATCGATCTGGGCGCCGATGTCTCGCCGGAGAAATTTGTGTTCGCGGTCGAGCAACGGAAGCCGGAGTTTGTCTGCCTGTCGGCGTTGCTGACGGTGACCATGCCGGCGATGAAAACAACCATCGACGCTTTAGAGAGCGCGGGCCTGCGAACCAAGGTCAAGGTGCTGATTGGCGGAGCTCCCGTGACGATGGAATATGCCAAAGAGATAGGCGCGGATGGGTACAGCGAAAACGCCAACGGCGCCGTTGGCCTAGTGAGAAAACTGCTTGCGGGAGCCTGAGGCGACGACATGCCGGCTATGGTCCATTGCGGTTCCGGCCTGCCTTTATCGACATCGCCAGAAGTATCGAAGACGGTCCCAGGTGAAGCCATGCGCCTCAAAGTAATTTGCTGCCAGGTTCTTACCCTGGAGATGAATTACGTCGTCTCGCGGTCGCCCCACTCGATCGAGGCGGAGAACCTGCCGATGGGGCTGCACGATCTGGGTGCGTCAATGCGCCCGCAACTGCAGGAGCGGATCGATGCCGCGGACCAGGGAGGGTACGACGCCATCCTACTGGGTTACGCGCTGTGCGGCCGGGGAACCGAAGGGCTGCGCGCGGGAAAGACGCAGCTTGTCTTTCCCCGCGCGCACGACTGCATCGGGTTGTTGATGGGCAACCGCCACGACTATCAGGCTTATTTCGACACGCATCCCGGCGTCTATTTCCGTTCGCCGGGCTGGATTGAATTTCAGACGCCGGGCAAGGTTCTGGAGCCCGCTTTGGCCACGGAGAGAAACAAGATTGGGGAACGGCGCAGCCGCGAGGAACTCATCGCCCAATATGGGGAAGATAATGGGAACTATCTCTTTGAGCAGTTTGGCGCGTATCGCCGCCGCTACTCCGGGCTGACCTATATCTCCACCGGCGTTGAGCCGGACGATGCCTGCCGCCGCCTGGCGCGCGCCGAGGCAGAGAAGCAAGGATGGGGCTTTGAAGAAATTCAAGGATCCCTGACGCTTCTCGAACGCCTGGTCAACGGCACCTGGGATGCGGCGGACTTTCTAGTGGTGCCGCCGGGCGCGACCGTGAGAGGCACGCTGGGCGAGTCCATCGTGGAAGCCGAATGAACGGCGAAAGAGTGCGCATCCAACTGGAGCCTTTGTCGGTGACGGTGGAGGCGCTTCGCGGCAGCTCGCTGGCATCTTCGCTTCCGCAGTTGGGCGTGGAGTTCCCATGCGGAGGGGCAGGCCTTTGCGGCGGCTGCCGCGTCCGCGTGCTGGAAGGATGGCTGCCGGTCGCCGGGCACGATCTCTCAATCCTTTCAACGGAAGAGCTTGCCGGCGGTTGGCGGCTGGCCTGCCAGGCGCGGGCGGAGACGGCGCTGGTTCTGGAGTGCGGCCAATGGCGGATGGATGTTCTCACGGATAACGCCGGTCTGACCGGCGCGGGAAAGTCCGGCTTGGGGATCGCCATCGATTTGGGCACGACCACCATCGCCGCGCAGACGATCGACATGGCCACGGGGAGCGTCGTCAGCGTCGAGACCGGTCTCAATCCGCAGGCGCCGTTCGGGTCGGACGTGATGAGCAGGATTCGGGCGGCCTTGGCGGGCGCCGACCTGACCACTCCGGTGCGCGCTGCCCTGGCGCAGATGGTTGCGCGGCTTGCGGGCGGCCGTGAAGCGGAGATTGCCGAAGTGGTGCTGGTTGGGAATACGGTCATGCACCATCTGTTCGCCGGACTCGATGTCGAGCCGCTTGCGCATGCGCCCTTCCATTCCCCCAATCCGGGCGCGCAGTACTTCCTGGCGCAAGACCTGGGTTGGCCGCTCGAACAAAGCTGCCGCGTTCGCTTTGAACGTTGCGTGGGCGGCTTTGTGGGATCGGATATTCTCGCCGGAATTGTTGCCGCGGGCATTGGTCGCGGCGACGATCTGCTGGCGCTAGTGGATCTGGGCACGAACGGCGAGATTGCGATCGGCAATGGCAGCGGCGTTGTCTGTGCATCCACCGCGGCGGGACCGGCCTTTGAAGCGGGCTCCATTCGCATGGGAATGCGGGCCGTCACGGGCGCCATCTCGCATGTCGTCCACATTCATGGCGAATTGCGGGCAACCGCGATCGGAGAGCTGGAAGCTCGCGGCATTTGCGGCAGCGGCCTGGTGGATGCGGTTGCAGTGGGCCTGGAAACCGGCGCGATTCTGCCTTCCGGGCGCATCGCCAATGGCACCAAGCTCTTCCCGGTCAAGGACTGCGTTGTTCTGTACCAATCCGATATCCGCGAACTGCAATTGGCCAAGGCCGCGATCGCTTCCGGATTCAGGCTGCTGCTGAAGCGCCTGGGCGCAAACCCAGCCGATGTGAAGAGCATCTATCTTGCCGGCGCGTTCGGCAACTATGTGCAGGCCGAAAGCGCTATTGCCATCGGGCTGATCGAGGCGCCCATCGAACGCATCCACGCCAGCGGCAATACGGCGCTGCGAGGCGCCAAGATGTTGCTCGTCTCAGCCGGCGAGCCTGCGCTGCCAGGCATCGAGCACGTCAGTCTTGCCGCCGACCCCGGCTTTCAGGAGGAGTTCGCCGACTGCATGGCTTTTCCGGCATGAGTCTCCATCGTTCAGGCCGATTCAACCGGCGCCACTCGCTGGGAAGCGTTCCAATGTTCTTCTATCTCCTCCAGCGGCTTGTTTCTGGTCTCCGGCACCATGCGCCAGGTAAAGAACCCCTGGGCCAACGCCATGAGGGCCAGAAAGCCGAAGGTGAATGACTTGCCGATGACATGAAACGCAAATGGAAAGAGGAGGACGACGATGGCATTGGCCACCCATTGCGTAAGCACCGGCACGGTCATTGCCATTCCCCGCACATCGTTGGGGAAGATCTCCGGAACCAGCGTCCAGAAGACAGGTCCGATGCAGGAAGCGAAAAAGGCAAGGTAGGTCAATATGAGGGCGAGGACAACGACGCCATGAAAGCGGCCGGCCAGGACGGCAAGGAGGAGCATGAGAAGCGAAAGCGACATGCCGGCCGATCCGACCATATACAACGGCTTGCGTCCGAAACGGTCGATCATCCAGAAGGAAGCGATGGTGAATACGAATTCCGTGACCCCTACGAGAAAGGTGGACGCGAGAGCGCTGTCCACCTTCCACCCGGCGGACTGAAAGATGGAAGGAGCGTAATCGATGACGGTATTGATTCCCGAAACATGAATGAGAATCGCGAGTCCGGCGCTGACGAGCAGCGCGCGGCGCACTCCGGGCCGCAGCAATCCCCGCCAGGACTGCGCTTCGTTGCGCATGTTTGCCGCGATTTCGGAGATCTGGACCTGGGCGCTCCGGGTTCCTCCAATGCGCTCGAACAAGAGAAAAGCCTCGCGCACTTTTCCAGTCATGGCCAGGAAGCGCGGCGATTCGGGAGCGATGGAGATGAAAAGCAGAAACACCGCCGAGGGCACGACCCCGCTAAGGAACATCCATCGCCAGTTATTTGCGCCGGTGTTGCGAAGAAGATAGTTGATGGCGTAGGAGACCAGGATGCCGACGATGATGGACATCTGGTAGAGGGTCCCCACGCGGCCGCGGACAGAGGGCGGCGAGACCTCGGCTGCGTACATGGGAGAAAGCAAGGAGACCGCGCCGACGGCAATTCCACCCAGGAAGCGGGCGATCACAAAGCTCACGAAGCCGGTGGACGAGGCGGTGGCAATCGAGGTGACGGCAAAGAGGACGCCGACCAGCAGCAGCGGTTTCTTGCGTCCATATCGTCCCGTGAATCTGCCCGCGATGAAAGATCCGAGCACGCAGCCAAAGAGCAATGAGCTGAAGGCCCAGCCGAGCCCCATGTCGCTCAAGGAGAATGCGCGGATCAGAAATGGACCCGCGCCGGCGATGATGGCGATGTCGAATCCGAAGAGCAGGCCTCCCAAGGCTGCCGTGGCGGCTAAGAAGAGAACATAGCGCGAGTTGAAAGTCTCTTTCACCTGGGCGCGCTCCCGAGGGAGGCAAACGGCGGCCCGGTTCGATCTGCGAAGTTTCTGCCGATAACGCGCCTCATTTCGTTCCGTTGAACTCGTGCACGGCATCGATCATGGCGACTATGTTCCCGACCGGCGTTCTTGCCTGCACGTTGTGAATGCTGTTGAAAACGAATCCCCCGCCGGGCGCGAAGATCTCGCACCTGCGCAAGACCTGCTCCCGAACCTCAGCCGCGGTTCCGAAGGGCAAGACTTTTTGCGTGTCCACGCCTCCACCCCAGAAGACGAGGCGGTCTCCATACTTCGCTTTCAACTGCTCCGGCTCCATTCCCGCAGCGGAGCACTGCACCGGATTGAGTATGTCGAATCCAGCCTCGATAAAGGAAGGCAGGAACTTGGAGACCGAACCGCAGGAATGCTTGAAGGTCTTCCAGGCGGTGTGGGCATGAATCCAGTCATTGACTTGTTTGTAGTAGGGGAAGTAGAGATTGCGGAAAGTGCTCACCGAACAGAACGAGGAAGTTTGGGTGCCGAAATCGGTGCCGCAGACAAACACCGTGTGCACGTTGTCGCCGACCACGGCGTGGATGCGCTCCAGATTCCCGATGGCAATCTCGCATTGACGCGCAAAGACTCTGTGAATATAGTCTTGACGGCTGCTGGTGGAGACGTACCATTCCGCAACGTCGCGTATGCCTTTGGGATGCTTCAGCGATGGCCCTGGAACCAATGCGATATCTCCGAATCCGGTGCCGCCAAAGTTGGCGATCACGCCGCGGCCTGTCGCCGCAGCCTGTTGAGCCGAGCGCGCGAAATGGTCGAGATCTTCTTGGGTGACCGCGCTGAACTCCTCCATGTTGTCTTCGGGATGCAGGTTTTCTTCGTCGAAGGCCTGCTGGCGGACGATGCAATCGAAGAAATATCCCCCGCGCGGCATGCGCCCGCTTGGAGGAGCCGTCGTGTCCCCTTCCGGGTAGATCAGGGTGTCTCCGTTTCCATCGATCGTGGTGTTGAAATCCTTGGCAACCAGCACTTCCAGCCCGTTGAACTTCCACGGCTTCCATTCCGCGGCCGGAAATCCGAACATAGTGTTTCGCGAGAAGACGCCAGCCACATCCAGCCCCATCGCATCCTGCAAATCGTCATCCACGAGCGCCAGCATCTGGAACGGCTCGTGAATGCGCACGGGGCGTCTCTCTAACCCGTAAAAGTCGCGCAAGGCCGCCACGCAACTGGCATGCACGCCGGTGACCGGGCTTCCGCCAAAGTCGATTGGAATCCGCTCCGGCTGCTTATGATTCAGCGTGGTCAGGAGCCGCTCGCGCCGCGCCGTGTTCTCCATCGGATTGCCCATCTGTTGCCTCTCGCCGCCAGGTAACTCCGGTTGGCGCTCGGTAAATCGAAGCGATTATACTGCCGGCGCCCGCGCCATCATGGACTCACGCCCCGACCGAAGTAACTTCGAGGACCTCGACAGGCTGCGAATCGGAAAAC
>Ga0326728_10005427_pt1 | contig 35805 bp, 21 predicted proteins | sample MB3enrmetagenome_FD_207602 | JGI IMG/M metagenome (GOLD analysis project Ga0326728, IMG submission 207602) | Lab enriched peat soil microbial communities from McLean, Ithaca, NY, United States - MB31MN | ecosystem: Environmental > Terrestrial > Soil > Wetlands > Peat | place: USA: New York...
GACCCACCGGCGATTCCGAGCAGAGTTTCCCCTTCTTCCTTTCTTCCGGTTTGGATGTGGCGGACTACATCGAGCTGTTTGCGCCGAAACCCTGGCTGATCAACTCCACGGTCGGCGATTTCTTCCCGATCGAGGGCGCGCGCCATGCTTACCAGGAGGCGCTGGACTGGTATCGGATTTACGCCGCGGAGGACCATATTCGCTGGGCGGTTGGTCCAGGGCCGCACGGGACTCCGCTGGAGATTCGCGAGGCGATCTACCAGTGGATGATCCGCTGGTTGAAAGACGGCCGTGGGGACTTTCGTGAAGAGCCCGTGGAGATGGCGCTGGATTTCGATCTGTTGGCGACTCCATCCGGCCAGGTGGAAGGGCGCCAGATGTATCAAGTGATTCAGCAAAGCTTCCGCGAGAGAATGAAGCAAGGGAACTCTGAGCAGTTGCTGGCGGAAATTCGCAAGTGGTCCGAAGATCGTGCGGGCCAGCCGCCGCCCGTGCACGTGCTGCGTGATGACCCGGGCGAGGCGTTTCGCACTCAGGAACTGGCATTGGAAGTGGAGCCCGGGCTGGAAATCTCGGGCACGCTCTACGCGCCGCTCGCTTCGGGGCGCAAGCCGGCGGTGTTGCTGGTGGATTTGGATGCCGCAATGGCGGAGCGCCTGGCCACGCGCGGTCTAGTAGTTCTGAACTTGTATCCGCGAGGGCTTCCGTTGCCCTCCAGCGGCGAAGATCAAGCCGCTGCCAAGCAGAATATCCGCGCCTGGGTGATAGGGAAGGATATGGCCGGCATGCGCGCCTTTGACATTCAGCGTGCGGTGGACGTGCTGGTCGCGCGCCCTGACGTTGACGCCGGCTCCGTCCGCGCCATAGCGCGCGACGTATCTGGCGTGTGGCTGCTCATGGCGGCCGCTCTCGACGCGCGAATCGGCAAGATCTGGCTCGACGGCGCTCCCCATAGCCTGCGAGCCGCTTTGGACGTTCCGATCACCAGAGACTTGCACGACGCGGTCATCCCGGGATTCGCGCTTCACTGGGACCTGGACGACTTGGTAAAGACTATGGCTCCGCGCACGGTGCTTTGGAGCGACCCCACCGACTGGCTGCAGAGGGTTGTCCCACACCTGCCTGGTTTTCTGTATCGCACTTTCGGGGAGGCAGACGACCGGTTTATAGCCGAACTCCTGAAGTGAGCTGGCTGGCAGGGGCGGCCCTTGTGTTCGCCCGCGACTCATCCGGTAGCGGCGAGTTTATCTCGCCATGTGGCGGCGTAAAGCCGCCGCTACGCCACACTGAGACGCGAGCCGCGAGCCGCAGCGCTTGACCTCCGGGCCGCCCTCATGTTCTCCTGTAATTCTTGAAGCTGGGCTTTATGCTGGTGACGGATTCACAAATGGCGCCGACGCTGTCGGGCTCGAGCGACCCGTGGTTCGCGATTTACACGCGCCATCAGCACGAGAAGATCATTGCCCAGATTCTCTCCGCCAAAGGGCTGCAAGTCTTCCTTCCCCTTTACGACAGCACCCGGCGCTGGAAGGACCGCTCCGTCCAGCTCTCGCTTCCCCTGTTCCCCTGCTACCTATTCCTGCGCGGAATGGAGGAGCGGCGGCTCCAGGTGGTGACCACGCCGGGGATCGTTTCCATTTTGAGTGTCAATGGTCAACCGGCGGTCATTCCTGAATCCGAAATCGAAGCCGTCCGCAAAGCGATCGAATGGGGAAATCGCGTCGAACCTCACCCGTTTCTGCGGTGCGGCGACCGGGTGCGCGTTATAGCCGGACCTTTGCAAGGGGTGGAAGGGATTCTGGTCCGCAAGAAGAACTTGTATCGGCTGGTGCTTTCCGTGGAATTGCTGGAGCGGTCCGCCGCCGTGGAAGTCGACGTCTCTTCCGTGGAGCGGGTGGCGAGCGGCCGCCACAGCTCGCCCTGGGGGCGAAGCGCGAGTGATTTGTGATTTGCGATTTGTGATTGCTGAGTCGCGATCGCTTGTGTCAATCAGAAATCGCAAATCACAAATCACCAATGTCAGGGCTCATCGTTGTCGAACCTCTCCTTGTATTCCATCTCGTCGGGCTTGCCCGGCGCCTGAACGCTGACCTCGATGCGGCCCATGCGCAGGCCGGCAGAGTAAGCGCTAACGGTCGCGTGGCCCGTGCGGCCGGTGGCGCGAAAGGCCATCTGCGCGAGCCCCGCCACAGTATCTAGCGTCCACCCCGTTCCGTGGCCAAGCGAGCTTTGCCGCAGAAGCTCCCCCGGCCCGTCGGAGGTGAAAGTCACCGGACACGCGGCAGAGGGAACCACCACGCCGTTCTCGTCCACCACGCGGGCGGTGATGTAGGCAAGGCTTTCGAGGTTTCCGGACTCAAGTTCGCGCTTGTCTGCGTCCAGCAGCAGGTGATGCGGCGCACCCGCTGTACGGCGCTCTGCGCGTATCTCCTTACCCGCGTGTCGAGCCACCGCCACTAATGTTCCGGGCTGGTAAGGGACAGTCCAGAGGCGCGGCGGATGCGGCAGTTCTCCGTCAGGCGCATCCGTTCTTGCCCCCAGCGATCTGCCGTTCAGAAACAGCTCGACCTCGGCCGCGTTACTGAAGACCTTCACAGTCCTCGGCGTGCCTTCCGCCGCCGGCCACGTCCAGTGGCCGAGGATGTGCACCATGGGCTTGGCCGTCCATTGGCTCTGATAGAAGTAGTACACGTCCTTGGGAATGCGGTACACGTCGCCCATGCCGAAGGCGACGATGTGAGGGATCACGGTGTCGTAGGTCTCGCCTTCGTAGTCGAACTGGTGCCAGAGCATGCCGCCGGCCATCCAGGGACGCCGGTACAACTCGCGCAAATACTTCTCGTGGTTTTCGCAGGCCAGTTCTTCGCTCTCCGGCCCGCCTCCGTAAATTCCGCGTCCCAGGGTGGAGGCAGAGTATTCCGCCACGAGGTAGGGGCGGAGGGGAAAACGCGAGTGTCGGCTGTCGGTTTCCTTGCCCACGCCGAGGCCCACCACGTCGACCAGGGCCTCCATCTCCTCGCCCCGCGGCTCATGCATGGCCACAGGCCGGGAAGGATCGAGCTGGCGATAGCGCGCCGCCACGGCCCCAATCACCTTCTGGGACACCTTGGCCGAGGCATTCACTTCACCAGCAATACCCCATACAATAATACACGGATGGTTGCGGTCCCGCCGGATCATCTCCTCGGCCATTGCCAGAACGTTGGCCGTGTATTCGCCCGGATCGCCGATCTCTTTGTTGACCGGCAGCTCTTCCCACACCATCAGGCCGAGACGGTCCGAGGCTTCCATGGTCGCCGGGTCGTGCGGGTAGTGGGAAGTCCTCCAGAAGTTCACCCCCATGGCGCGGATGATTTCCATGTCCAGTGCATGGCGCGAATTCGGAAGCGCGTTTCCCATGCCGGGGTAAACCTGGTGCCAGTTCGTCCCCTGCACCTGTACACGCTTGCCGTTCAGGAAAAACCCTCGCTGCGGGTCGAATTTGAACCAGCGGAAACCCAGCGGGTTTTCGGCCGTGTCAATCAGGTCCGATCCCGCGCGCAAGCTGGAGCGAAGGCGATAGACGTTCGGAGTGTTGACCGACCACAGCAGCGGGTTCTCGACCGCTGCGTCCTGCGCGACCTCGAGATGCTGGCGGGGCGGAATGCGGGCCGGAAGTGACAGAGTTTTGATCACCTCGCCCTGTGGGTTCAGAACCTCCTGCACGAGCGTCAGTTCCCGGGACTGGGGCGTCTCGTTGACCAGGCGCGAGCGGATCTGGAGCGTCGCCACGCTCTCGCTGACCGACGGGGTGAGCCAGATGACATCGGAAATGTACGTGGGGTGGGTAATCCGCAGCCAGACGTCGCGATAGATGCCGCCGTAGAACGTATAATCGGTCTTGACGGTGGGGGGCAGAGTAGCACGAAACAGGTTGTCAACCTTAACCGTCAGAACGTTCTCCGTTTCGCCGAACTTTGCGAAGCTGGTCACGTCAAACTCGAAGCTGGTGTATCCGCCCTTGTGCTCCCCAACCCGCTGGCCATTGAGCCAGAACTCGGCCACGCTGCCGGCGCCTTCGAATTCCAAAAACACCCGTCGGCCGGAATCCCGGTTGACGAGCCGAAAATGCTTTCGATACCAGCCGATGCCGCGCCAGTAGCCGGGCGTCTCGTCTCGGAATTGGTTCCAGGTGTGAGGCAGGTTGATGGCGTCCCAGTCCGAGTCGTCGTATTCGGGCCGGTGGGCGTTGCGAAAACGCGGCTCGATCTCTGCGGCTTCGCCGTTCTCGCGGTCGAATGAGCCCAGCGCGCCGGTCCCCTTCGATTGCCGGGCAAAGCGCCAATCGCGGTTGAAGTTCTCGCGCCGGCGAGGGCCAGGTTCCGTCGAGACAGGCTGGGCAGGAATTTGCTGGTCAGGCAAGCCCGTTTCCGCCGCCTCCCCTGATCGGACCACGAGCGGCGTCGTTGCCGCGCCTGTTGCTACCGTCTCCAGGAATTCTCTTCGGTCCATGTTTAGTACCTGATCGATGCCGCCTAGCACCGAAGCTTTGTTTTCATAGACATTCTCGCTTTGTTCCGTCGTTTTTCATTGTCACAGACTCGGTTTCACGCCAAGGCGCGAAGTGCGCGAAGTCCGCAAAGTCCGACCACCCCAACCCCTCCACACCTGAGTCGGGGAGCCCGCAGTTCCCCTCCTTGGATAAGGTGGGGTCAGGAGTGGTTGATTTCTGCACCGATCCTTTGTTTTCATAGACATTCTCGCTTTGTTCCGTCGAATTCAAGTCGAGAAGTCGAGAGTTGAGAGTCGAGGAGTGACAAACCGTCAACTTCTGACCCGGCCTCTTTAATTGGTCCCACAACTCCTCAACTCCTGGACTCCTAAACTCCTCGACTGTTTGTTTTCATAGACATTCTCGCTTTGTTCCCTCAATTATTGTAGCGCCGACCTTCAGGTCGGCGCTTTTTCGCTCACCAGTTCCGAGGGTGCTGACCTAGGGGTCAGCGCTACGCATCATTTTGGGCCGTATTTCAGAGCGGTCCTTTGTTTTCATAGACATTCTCGCTTTGTTCCCTCAGAAAATGGCTCCCGGCGCACGGGTCCGCGACATCCTAAAGGGACAGGTCAGAGCAAGATGTGCAATCTGACCGAACTGCGCCTTCGGCCCATCACAGGCGTTCGGACACAACGTCTGCGCCAGTCCACCCGCCTATGCGGTCCGTCCGGGCACACAAACACTCGATTTTAGCCTACAAGCTTGGGCGTAATTTGCCAAGGAATTTCCCGGCAGTGGGATATTCGAGTGCCCCAACGGCGAGTTTCAACGGCTGACGCGGAGGCCGCCATTCTAGGGAGACGGTCAGCTTCAGTCCACAAGAGAGATGCCGAGGACAAACGTACCTGACCGTTTCTCTCGCCGGATCGTTACGTAGCACGTTTCCTCGGTCCGGGTTTATAACCGTGGTGCTGTACTGGCCTACGCGAAAGAGGACGTGTGGTCCTTTTATGGAAATGTCCCCAGCCCTGTTCCTTTTCTGCGCCGCTCAGTTTATCATTATAATAGTCAACTGCACTGATTGCTTCTGAGATTCCCCTCACAACGTTTACAGGAATGGAATCCCCACTCCTAGAATTGTGTTTGATGATTTGATAATTGTAGTCCTCTCCGTGCTTCATCATTACCTCCTTTCCAAATGGCCCGGCCCGGCCCCCCCCTCGCTAGCGGGGCGGTGTGCCCACCGGAAGCAGTGTCCATGCGGGTTGGAACCATGTTCACCACTTCATAAACACCGTGATGACTCATATGACTTCAGTTAACGCCGCTTACCTCATCTCACGCTGAAAAGCATTCCCCCACCGGCAAAGGTACTGCCATGCGTTGAAATCGCTCCGTCATCCCTGCGTCACACTCTGCGGCCTCGTCCCACCGTGGCTGCGGCACTTATCGTCTGCGCGCTTGACTGTTGTGGCTGAAGGGCTGTTGCCAGCCCGAGCAGGCACGACAAAAGCAGTATCCTCGCGGTATTTGCTTTCATGTATTCATCCCCTCGGGAATCAGAGATCATCATTTGCCCGATGGTAGCGCAACGCGGCGTGGGATACAATCAGGGCCATACGCTGGACGGAGGTTCCCATGGAATCACAGCCGCCAGACATGCAGGCCGTACTCGAACGGCTGGAGAAACTGGAGAGGCAGAACCGAAAGTTGAAGCAAACGGCAATGGTGGCACTAGTTGGTCTTGGAGCGTTGCTGCTAATGGGCCAAGCCAAGCCGCTTCGTACCGTTGAGGCGAATCAATTCGTGCTATTGGATACGGCTGGCAGGCAGGAGGCTGTCCTGGGGGTCGGCCCTGCGGGGCCGTATTTGAGAATGTACGACACAAGCGGGAAACAGAGAATTGCAATCGGCGTGTCAGACGAAACTGTGGGACTGGCTCTTCAGTATGCAGATGGAAAGGCCGCTGCGGGGTTCGCCTTGCACCCAGGGGGCGTATTGCTCGGTCTCGGCGATGCGGATGGGAAAGAGAGGGCGCGCTTACAAGTAACGAGCGCCGGACCAGAGTTTTCGCTTAACGACAGCGAGCAGAACCAGCGAGTCCATCTTCTTGTCGCGTCCGGCGGCCCCACGATAAACCTTCTCAACGCGGACGGCGGGTTCGACGCTGGCCTTGGGGATGCAGGAATGGGGCCACTTTTGGTTCTGGGCGGCAAAGGCGGCAACCACGCACAAATCGGTGTCGTGTCGGGCGTTCCGCAGATATCGCTCATGGACGCAGACTTTAGGGCAGGACTCGCCATGGAGGGGTCGGGCAAGAAGGCAGGTATTCGCCTCTACGACGAGAATAACGCAGTGCGGGCAGGACTGGTATTTGGCGCGGGCCTCGCGGGTCTCTCCTTGAACGGCGAAAATGGGGAATCGCTCGTCTCCGCCCAAACCGGCCCCAATGGCCCTAGCCTGATCGTGAGCGACTCTCAGGGTAGGGTGCTCTTTACCAAACCTTAGCGGCTCTGATGTCCGAAAGCGCGATGATGAAACAGCAATCAATCTACAGTCATCTAGTGTTCGCGTGTGTGTGAACTTTGACCCCCCCCACTGTGCCGAACACGCATGGGGTGATCGTCCCTGATAACGACATTCCGTTCTCACTTAGAAGAGGTCGGGAGTAATAAGCCGCTTTGACCTTGAGGCGTGAATCATCTAACATCACTGGCAGAATTGCTCCAACAGGTGGTGGAGAATGAGACCACAGGCGCTAGTATTCTTGTCTTCTGTGCTGGCGATAGTGCTACCCGGTATGGCCCTAGCCCAAACGCCCCCGCCTACCATTGTGCGCTGGCAATCAGACGCACGCAATTCGGACTGGGTGGTTCGGAACGGTTTAGAGATCGTGATGCTAGGTCAGGATGGGTTGACCGTCAAGGTGGCCTTGACAGGACGCGAGCCGCGACAGGTAGCATTGGTTACTGTTTCCAATCAAACCGGCCAGCGAATCGAGTTGCTGCCCTCCCGCATGACCCTTGACCTCGTGGAGCCCAAACAGAAAACGTTTCGCTACCTGGACCCGGATGCGTTGGCGGCAAAGGTACGACAGGTTTCGCCATGGATATATATCTTCGGCGCGATGGCTATGATGGGCACTCAGACCTCCTGGACCTCAGGCACGGTTGGGGGCCAGCGGGTTAATCTCAGCACCACAACCCACGATCAAGCTTCAGAGGACAGGGTGCTCAACGGTATTGAGATGGAGCAGGAGCGCAAAGCGGCTGAGGCTTCTAACATTCAGCGCGAGGGCCTCCGGGAGAACACCCTACTGCCCGGTGAGAGTGTCGCGGGGGCCGTTTTCTTCGCTGCCCCCAAGGGCTACGAGGGCGACTACGAGACGCGGAAGCTAGAAGCTGTCCTGAGAATCCCGGTGGGTGCTTACGTGTTTGAGTTTCCGTTTTGGTGGGGGCTACCCCCGCCAAGACCGAAACGCATTTGGCGTACCCCTGAAGTGGTTGATTTTCCGACGTGGTGGAAGGCAAAAAAGTGAGCGGCGCCGTGGAGGTTCCTTATGAAAAAGCGAAAACAGCCTGAACGGAAGAGGGTGGTCTATAGATGGTACGTATTCGTGTTGAAGTCTGGCGAGGTGGAAAAGCGCCAGGGAACGGATTTGAGGGATACGCCCGACCACCTAGCGGTTTACAACGAGCATATTTGTACCCTGGCTGCTCCAAAGAGCGAAATCGTGGATCGCTGGGCACAAGATCAGCAAGTTAACAAAGTCGGAGAACTGCGGATTCAAGAAGCACTTCGTAGAATTTCAAAATCAAAATAGCAAAGACTCTTTCGTTTCTATCAACGCACATTTCAGACGCTACCGATGTCCGGGCGCTGACTTAGTTACCTGTGGCACGGGCATTCCTTCGCTGCGCTCAGGACAGGCTCTGCCCGTGCACGGTCGCGGCCAAGATGGCCGTGCCACAATAAAGTGAGTCACTCCTGATGATTCGGCAGGGGAGAGTGTGCCATCCCCAATCGCCGGTACCCGATATACACACTCGTCGTGATAGTCCCCGGCGCCTCCCTGTGCGTCTCACTGAACGGACCAGCGAGCAGGCGGTCGAAGCTGCCGTGGCGCTGGCAAGCGAATTCGTGACAGGGAGGGCATATGAACGGACGAAGTTTTTGGGGAAGGTTTGGGGGAATAGCTCTTGCAGCGGCTTTCGGACTGGTCGTAGGCGGGGTAGGCATCAATCGCCTCCGGGGCGACATCGCCACGGCCAACCCACCGGCCTCGCTGAAGCTTGCAAGCCCCACTGAAGGTCCAAGCAGGAACAGTTTCGCGCCAATCGTAAAGCAAGTGCTGCCGGAGGTTGTGAACATCTCAACCAGCAAGGTGGTGAAAACGGGTTTTTCGGGACAGATGAGGCCGATGGATCCGTTCTTCCGGCAGTTCTTTGGAGACAATTTCGACGGGCAATCCAACACACCGCGGTTTCCGCAAGCGCAGCGAGAGCGGAGCCTGGGTTCCGGCGTGATCGTCAGCCCGGAGGGATACATCCTGACCAACAACCACGTTGTCGAGGGGGCAACGGAGATTCTGGTCACTACTTCTGACAAGCACCAGTACAAAGCCCGGGTGGTGGGCACTGACCCCAAGACGGATCTTGCCGTGCTTAAGGTGGATGCAACGAATCTGCCTGCCATCACCATTGCAGACTCGTCCAAAGTCCAGGTGGGCGACTACGCCTTGGCGATTGGCGACCCTTTCGGCGTGGGAGAAACAGTAACCATGGGGATCGTGAGCGCAACCGGGCGGACCAACCTGGGCATCGAAGATTATGAAGATTTTATCCAGACGGATGCGCCGATCAACCCGGGCAATTCCGGCGGGGCGCTGGTGAATGACCGCGGCGAGTTGATCGGCATCAACACCGCGATCCTTTCGCACGGATCCGGCGGCAATGAGGGTGTAGGGTTTGCTATTCCTACGAATATGGCACGTAACATCATGGATCAGATTGTAAGCAACGGCAAAGTGACGCGGGCTTACATGGGCGCCTACATCCAGGGAGTGAGCCCGGAACTGGCCAAGGCCTTCGGGGAAGCGGCGCCGCGCGGCGCGCTGATAGGTGATGTCGAGCCCGGGAGCCCGGCGCAAAAGAGCGGCCTTGAAAAGGGCGATATCGTCGTGGCTCTAAACGGCAAACCCATCACTGACAGCAACCAGTTACGCATGAGCATCTCCATGATGGCGCCCGGAACAACCGCCAACCTGAAGGTGTGGCGCAACGGCAGCGAGCACGACATCGCGGTCAAGTTGGGTGAACTGCCGGCCGAAAATGAGCGGGCGAGCGCCGCGCCGGAGAATCCGCAAGGAGCGTTGGAAGGCGTTACGGTCGAAAACGTCGACGCTCAGACGGCCCAGCAGTTGGGGCTGCCGGATCGTACTAAGGGCGTGGTGGTCACGGACATCAATCCCTCGAGTCCCGTTGCAGACTCGGGATTGCAGCGAGGAGATGTGATTCAGGAAGTCAATCATCAGAGCGTGACCGACGTCGCCGACTTCGAGCGGGCCATGCAGAGGGCAGGGAAGAATCCCCTGCTGCTCGTGAATCGCCAGGGGCATACGCTTTTTATTGCGGCGTAAGAGTGGATGGAAGTGACCCCTCACCCGTCCCGCGACGGCTGATGAAAGCGCCGTCGCGGGACACCCTCTCCCCAGGGGAGAGGGCAGTCTTCCGTTTCCTGTTCCCTGTTCCCTTTTACGAAATGATTCCCTTGCGCACCGCATACAAAATCAGCTCCGGCACGCCTTTCAGATTCAACTTCTGCATAATCTTTGCCCGATGGGTTTCCACGGTGTAGGTACTGAGATTCAGGAGGTTCGCCACCTCTTTGTTGGATTGGCCTTCCGCGACCAGTTGAAGAACTTCTCGCTCCCGCGGGCTGAGGAGATCGTAGGAATCTTCAGCGCCGCTGCGGTGCAACTTGCGCATGTAATCCTGCAGCAGGACCTTGCTTACCGCGGGGCTGAAGAACGACTTTCCCTCGACCACAGCGCGAATGGCCTGCACAAGATCCGTGGTGGCGGAGTCCTTCAGTAGATAGGCACGAGCGCCTGCTTTCAGGGCGCGCAGCACGTAGCCTTCGTCGGCATGCATGCTCAAAATCACCACTGCCGTGTCGGGGCGACTGGCGGTGATCTGGCGCGCGGCTTCAATGCCGTTCAAGTTGGGCATGCCGATATCCATGACCACCACATCCGGTTTTAGTGACTCGACCAACTGCACCGCTTGCCGTCCGTCATCAGCTTCGCCGATCACGCTGAGGTCAGGCTGCTGCTGGACCACCAGGACGAGGCCGGCCCGGATCAGTTTGTGGTCATCGGCGAGCAAGACGCGGACGAGTTTCATGGACGGTCCTTTGATTGCCGGATGCCAATCTGGTTCATCCTGCCGCTCTGAGCAGGCGCACGGGGCGGCAATTTGAAAGTGGAGATTTCAGATCTCATACACGCACGCCGTCCGGTGAATCCGCCAGCAGATTTCAAACTTCAAAAAGGCGGACGACCCGGTGAAGCGGTAATCCCCATCAGGCCAGATTGGAAAGCGGGAACACCGCACGAAGGGTTGTGCCGGATCCCGGTTTTGAGTCGATGGCAAGCTTTCCCCCCAGGCGCTTCACGCGTTCTTCCATTCCTAGTAATCCCAGACCACGCACCCGTTGCGGATCAAAGCCGCGGCCGTCGTCCGATACGGTGACCAGGATTTTGTTCGTCTTCTGCTCAACCGTGACTTTGGCATTCTTGGCGGCGCTGTGACGCGCGGCGTTGTTGAGCGCTTCCTGAACCAATCGGTAGATGCAGATTTTATACTCGTCCGGGATCGTTTCCGACACGCCGACGGGCTGTATCTCCACTTCCGTTTCACTGCGGCGCGAGACCTCGCGGCCCTGCCACTCGAGGGCGGCGATCAAGCCAAGATCATCCAGCATCGAGGGGCGAAGAAGCAAAGCGATGTTGCGCACCGTTTCGACCGTGGTCTCGGCCACGGATTTGATCTTGTCGACATGGTCCTTGATCTCGGTCGCGCCGGTGGGAATCGTTGCCTCCAAGCTGCCCACTTCCACCAAGAGAGCGCCAAGAGATTGTCCCACTTCGTCGTGCAGTTCGCGGGAGATCGACCGGCGCTCGGTTTCCTGAGCGTCGACGAGCCGCGCCGACAATGCCTCGAGTTGGCTGCGGCTCCGGGCGAGTTCCTGGTAGCGCTGCTGGCCCTGCTGCTCGAGATGGAGGAGGTAGAGAGCGCTGGCGAGAGACAGCACCAGGGCGGCGGTGAGAGAAATAGCCAGCAGCCTTGATTGGCGTGCTTGCAGGCTCGAAAAGCTCGCAAAAATCTCCTGGTTCGCCGCGCCCAGTTGTTGCCTGTTCCATAAGGCGATTCTTTCCGATGTTTCCTGCAGGCGGGCTTGTTCGGGAAGAACCTGTTCATGCAGGAACTGCAACGCCTGTCTGTGGCGTTTCTCTTGGTTCCACGACAAGATCGGATGCATCATTTCTTGCTGCGCTGCGAACAAGTGTTCGAGGTCCTCGAGCAAGGCTCGTTCTTCGGGCTGACGAGCCTCGGGAAAGGCGTTGAGCGTCGAATTAACTTCCGCAGTGAGCCGTGAGAATTCACTGGCAGTCAGCCCCTCAGCTTGCGGATCCTGGCTCAGCAAATACTCCTGTACCCGGTCGTTGTAAACGCAGATCGAGGATGATAGAACCATCAGGGGCTGGGTATGGGCCAGGAAGGTCCGGCGAATGGCCTCTTCCTGCACGTGAAGTTGGCGTGCCAGATTGAGAGCCTCCAGGCCGGTGACGAGCATCAAGGCCAGTAACCCACCGAAGCCAATCAACAAGGTCAGGCGCACCTTCTTCGAAGGCAAACCCTTTTGACGCTGCATGTCGGAGTCGCTCACTTGCGGAAACACCTCCTTTGACCGTCCCTCGCCTGAACTCTGAGATCAATGAGAACACTTTCTCGGCCGCAAGGCAACTCGCAACGAGTCGCAGATTCCTGGGTGATGAGGGCGGCCCGAAGGAACGTTTCTAGCAAAAGCTGACGCATCCTACAGATTTCAGAATTCCAGATATGGATTTCCGTACGGAATCGTCTGAGTGTATCTTGCTGCCTTACTTTGTCTTGTATAATCAGTGACTTACTGGCCAAGGATGAATACTTCGTTTGGAAAGGAAATTGCTCCCGTAGCGGCAGGGCATGCAGTATCCGTCCGGCTAGGAACTTATATCGAAAACTCGAGTACGGAGAGGCTGAGCATGACAAGAAAAGCCATTGAAATTACAGTCTTGTTGTTAGCGGTCGGTCTGGCTATCTCGACGGGTCGGCTCTGGAGCCAGGCGGTGGCCAACGCGCAGATTCAAGGCCTCATCACGGACCCAAGCGGAGCAGTAGTCCCGAACGCCAGTGTGACGGCCAAGCAAACCAACACCGGTTTCGTACGAACAACGGTGACCGACGCGAACGGGACGTACGTACTCCCGAATCTTCCAGTGGGACCTTACAACCTCGAGGTACAGGCCGGCGGTTTCCATGCTTACGTGCAGACGGGCATCGTCCTCGAAGTCAGCAATAATGTCGCGATTAATGTGGCGCTCCAGCTAGGGCAGGTGAGCCAGCAGGTGGAGGTGTCCGCCAATGCCAGCATGGTGCAGACAAACACCACCTCTGTCTCTCAAGTGGTCGATCAGCAGCGCATCCTCGACCTGCCTTTGAACGGGCGCATCGCCACGTCGCTGGTCATGCTGGCTGGCGCGGCCAACGATACGACGCCGTATTATAGCGATTTGACGGGCAGCAAGAACTACTTCAGCGCGGACAACATTTCGGTCGCCGGCGGGCAGGCGGACGGGACGAATTACCTGATGGACGGCGCCGAGCAGATGGACGCCTTTTCCTGGGTGAATATGCCTTACCCTTTCCCCGATGCCATCCAAGAATTCAGCGTTGAGACCAGCAGCCTTTCCGCGCGCTACGGGTTCCAAGGCGGGGCCACCGTTAACGCGGTCACCAAATCCGGTACGAATCAGTTCCATGGCAACGCCTTCGAGTTCGTCCGCAACGGCGATTTCGACGCCCGCGATTTCTACGCTGCCACCCAGGACACGCTTCGGAGAAACCAGTTTGGCGGCACGATTGGCGGACCCGTCAAAAAGGATAAAATCTTCGGCTTTTTCGGCTATCAGGGAACTCGCATCCGAACCGCTTCCGCTTCGAACATAGCTTACGTGCCCACGCAGGCGATGCTGAGCGGGGACTTTAGCGCGCTGGGCTCTGCCGCTTGCGAATCCAGCGGAGTTGCGCAAACGTTTACCAATCCTGCGACAGGCCAGCCGTTTACGAATAACCAGGTCGACCCGGCGTTGTTCAACTCCGTGGCGCTTAAATTGCTCAAGTACGTACCTACCTCCAGCGACCCTTGCGGCAGGCTAGCCTATGCCATTCCAACCCCGCAAACCGAAGATCAATATATTGGGCGGGCGGATTGGAACCAGAGCGCTAAGAATAGCGTGTCTGGGCGCTACTTCATTGCCAACTACAAATCTCCCTCATTCTTCAACAATGACGTGCTGCTGACAACACAGCGTGGAGTACTGGACCGCGCCCAATCGGCGATTCTCAGCGATACCTATTCAATTACCCCCACAACTATCAATTCCGCCCATATCGCCTGGACGCGGCTGGCCATTACGCGCGGTCCCGCGGCCAATTTCATCAATTTAACGAGTTTAGGCTCCCAAATGTATTCCGCTGTGCCCAACTTTATGGACATCGCGATTAACGGCTATTTTGGCGCGGGCTGCGGCACCTGCGCACCTGTCACCCTGGACGGCAACTCCATGCAGGCTTCCGAAGACGTGGACATGATGAAAGGCCGGCATCACATCTCATTCGGTGGGGAATGGCTGCACTATCAATTCAATTACGCGAATGTTTACCAGAGTAACGGCAGCCTCACTTTTGACGGCTACGCTAGCGGCAACGCTCTCCTGGATTTCATGCTGGGATTGCCAAACGACCTTCAGCAAGGCACTGAAGACTTTTACAGGGGAAGGCAGAACTACTTTGGGCCCTATGTCGAGGACGACATTCGGGTGAGCAAGCGTTTGAACGTGAACATTGGCTTGCGTTGGGAGCCTTACTTGCCCACCAACGAGAAGTTCAAGCATATGGACCACTGGGACTACAACGCGTTCCTTGCAGGAAAGACGTCAAGCATATACACCAATGCGCCCGCCGGCTTATTTTTCCCCGGCGATCCGGGCATTCCCACCAAGGGCTTCACTTATAGCCGGCTGGCGGATTTTGCCCCGCGCGTGGGCTTGGGCTGGCAACCCGGCGGAAACGGGCAGCAGGTGATTCGCGCCGGCTTCGGCGTCTTCTATAACGTCATGCCGACCGCCTATTCGGAAGACCAAAATCAAGGTGCTCCTTGGGCCAGTGGGGTGGATTTGCCCAGTCCTCCAGGAGGGCTGACGAATCCCTGGTTAGGATTCCCCGGCGGCAATCCCTTTCCCCGTCCTGCGGGGGCACTGACCTTTGTCCCGGAAGGCTTCTATTTTAACTATCCGCTGGATGTCAACGCAACGAGCGTCGATGTGTGGAACCTTACCTATCAGCGTCAGTTCGCCAGCAACTGGGTCGTCTCGGCAAGCTATGTGGGCAACAAGACCACTCATATCTGGACGGGAGAGGACGTCGATCCGGGCATCTACATTCCCGGGATGTGCAATGGCGCGCCCTGCTCGACGACTTCCAACACCAACCAAAGGCGGCTGCTCTACCTGCAAAATCCCGTCGCCGGAGCGTCTTACTCGGACATCTACCAGGCCGACGATGGCGCCAACGCGGAATACAGCGCGTTTCTCGGGAAAGTGGAGCACCGGTTCACTGAGAATTACACCATTCTTGCCAATTACACGTACTCGCATTGCATCAGTGAGGGGGACTTCAGCGGCGACCTCGGTGGCGCTAACACTGAGGAACCTTTCAATCGAAATGCCGACCGGGGCAATTGCGCCTTTGATTTGCGTCACATCTTCAATTTATCCCTTGTCGCCCTTTCGCCCCACTTTGCCGGCGTGTGGACGAACCGGCTGCTGGGCAACTGGCAATTCGCTCCGATTGTTTCAATTCACAGCGGACCGTGGTTTCCGCCCGTGACCGGCCTGGACAACTCCCTCACCGGCATCGGCAATGACCGGCCGAATGTGGTAGGAAATCCTTACATCCGGAGCACCACGGGCAGCCTCCAGTGGCTGAACCCCAGCGCCTTCACCCCGAATGCTCTGGGCACCTTTGGAAACGCCGGGATGATGTCGCTAATCGGCCCCCGGTACTTTGATGTCGATGCGGACGTAAGCCGCTACTTTACCATTCACGAAAAGCAAAAGCTGGAGCTCCGCTTCGAATTCTTCAATTTAGGGAACCATGTAAATTTCGGCACGCCGGACAATAATCTGCAGGACAATACTTTCGGTCAGATTCTTGGCGACGTGGGTCCGCGCATCCTGGAGTTTGCGCTGAAGTATACGTTCTGAACTCCTTGCCTGTCATCCTGAGGAGTCCCGCTCTTTGGGACGACGAAGGATCCCCGTCGTGCGTCATAGAAGACAGGAACTCCAGGGATTCTTCGGTCCCAAAGAACGGGGCCTCAGAATGACAGCATGGCGGGGATTATCATGCACCGACGTGACTTTCTGCAATATGTCCTTTTAGCCGCGAGCGTCGCTTATGACGCGCATGCTTGGGGTTCGCCCCCGCCGCCGGTCAGCCCGTTTAAACTCGCCGCGATCAGCGACGGATTCTCGCAGGATTTCGAGAAAGCGCTGAAGATTATGAAGGGCTACGGACTGTCGTGGGTCGAGATCCGCGGACTTTGGGGGAAATACAACACCGAGGCAACGCCGGAAGAGATCCGCCGCGTCAAGGAACTGCTCGATCAGTACAACTTCAAATGTTCGGTGGTGGACTCCGGCTTCTACAAGTGCGTTTTGCCGGGCACTAAACCGGTCAGCATTGAGGGCGGCTACCACATCCCGTTTTCAGGCCAAATGGACCTGCTTAAACGCGCCATGGATCGCGGTCATGCTTGGAGCACTGACAAGGTCCGCATCTTCACATTCTGGCGGGTGGCCCAACCGGACACGATCTACCACCAAATATCCGAGGAACTCGCCAAAGCCGCCGATGTGGCTAAGGGTGGAGGCGTCCGGCTGGTGATTGAGAACGAAGAATCGTGCAATGCCGCGACAGGGCGCGAGCTGGCTGCGATCCTCAAATTGGCGCCGGCGCCGAACCTCGGATATAACTGGGATGTCGGTAACGGTTACGATCGTGGCGAGGTGTCGTATCCTGACGGCTACAATGCGCTCGAGAAGGGGCGGATCTGGAATATCCATCTCAAAGGGATGCATTGCCAGTCGGGTCTTAAGCAATGCGAGGAGACATTTGCGGATTCGGGTGAGATCGACCTGGTGGGGCAATTGCGGGCGCTGCGGCGCGACAACTACAACGAGACCATGTCACTGGAATGCGAATTCAACGCCCCCGGCATGAATCATCCGCAGACTACCGAGCGCTCCTTGCAGGGGTTGCTTCGGGTCGTTAACCAAGCACAATGATGAGGGATGTTTCTCGCCGAGAATTCATGAGGCGCGGTGCCGGGGCGGCCCTGGCTGCCACTCTTGGAGGCACTCTGAACTCCAAGTCGGCAGCGCAGAATTCTCCAGCCTCGCCCCGTGAGCCTCACCTGACGTTTCCCACAACCCCGCGCGCCAGGCTGGCAGTAACCTCGTGGCCTTTCAGGGAGTTCATTGACAGTCCCCGAAACCCTTATCGGAATCGGCAAAAGCCGGGAATGGACCTGGAAGGTTTTCCCGCAATGGTGTCGAGGGAATTTGGAATCCAGAACATCTGCCCTCTGTCGGCCCATTTCCATTCAACCGATCCCGCTTATCTGCAGGCGTTTCGCAAGGCGGTCGAACGGGCGGGCTCGCACTTGGTCGATTTGGGGCTGGGGGCTGGCAGCTTTTGGGATCCTGACAAGGCGAAGCGCCAGGCTGCCATCGAGTACGGCCGGCATTGGATCGACCTTGCCGTCCAATTGGGTTCCCCCAGCGTTCGCCAGCATCTCGGCGCGCCGAGGGGTGTAAAACCTGATGTTGACCTGGCCTCTCAAACGTTGGGAGAGCTTGCCGAATATGGCGCGTCAAAGAACACGCTGGTCAACCTCGAGAATGATGACCTTCTCAATGAGGACCCTTTCTTCATCGTCAAAGTGATCGAAAAGGTGGAAAACCCTTATCTGCGCGCTCTGCCGGATTTCGGAAATACACTCAGCCGCGGCGACGTGGAATATAATGAACGGGGCGTGGCCGCCATGCTCAAGCACGCCTGCGGGGTGTGCCACGTCAAGGACGTCGTAGTGGCTGACAACGGCAAGACGTACAACGTTGATTTGTCCAGAATGCTCGAGCTTGCCAAAGCGAGCGGCTTCAAAGGTTATTACATGATGGAATGGGACGGCGGACCCGGAGAGCCTTATGAGGGGACCCGACGGCTGGTGGAAGAGACTCTGAAGTGCCTGGGCGCGTAGAGGCAAACGTTGGACTTGCCCCGGGCGGCCACAAGGGCTGCCCCCACACGAAGGGCAATTCAAATGGCAAACGGCAAAGGTGAAATGGCAAATGGTTTTCCATTTTGGATTTAGATCCCGGTTTTGCCTAACGGTACTAGTTGGTCTTCTACTGTCTCCGCTCCCCAGTTCCGCCGCGGATTCGGTCGAGCTGGTCAGGAAGGGGGACACGGTCGAGGTGCTGATTGGGGGGCGGCCCTTCACCACCTACTTTTTCCCCGCTGACATTGCTAAACCTTACTTTCAACCTCTGCGCACTGCGCAAGGCACCATCGTGACGCGCGACTTCATTATCGGCAACACCATCCCCCAGGAGCACCTGAAGGATGGAAGCCTGGAGCCACATCAGCGTCCGATGTATTTCGGCCATGGAGACATCGACGGCATTGACTTCTGGGGCGAGGCAGTGTTCCCGCAATATAGCGACGACACGGTCTTTGGCCGGGCGGTGTTCAAAAAGCTGGAAGAGATGCGGAGCGGCGGCGAGTCGGGCACGCTGAAGGCCGATTTCGAACTCGCTGATCCCCGTGGCAGAGTGATCGCAGACGAGATACAATTCTTTGTTTTCGGCGGCGGCGCGGAGATACGGTGGATTGATTGCGAGATTACCTTGGTGGCTAACCACGGTTCGGATGTGGTGATGGGCGACACCAAAGAGGGAACTTTCGCAATCCGCCTGGCGAACGAACTCAATTCACCTCCTGGACATATGGTGAACTCCGCCGGCACGGAGGGAGAGAAAGAAATCTGGGGAAAGCCGGCGGATTGGGTTGACTACGACGGCACGGTTGCCGGGGAAGAACTGGGTGTCGCTGTCTTCGACAGCCCACAGAGCTTCCGGCATCCGACCTGCTGGCACGCGCGCGGCTACGGCTTGCTGGCCGCTAACCCGTTCGGCTGGAGAGAGTTTTATAAGGACCCGGAGAAGGATGGGAGCTGGACGATTCAACAGGGCAAAACTCTGAAGTTTCGTTATCGGGTTTTCATTCATCACGGCGATTACAAGCAAGCCAAGGTTGCGGAGGCTTATCAGGAATACGCAGTGCACGAAAGGTAAATACGTTGTAGGGGCAACCCTTGTGGTTGCCCAGGGGCGGCCACAAGGGCCGCCCCTACAGGAGAACATATCATGTCCAATGATACGCAAATAAGCCGTAGGAGTTTCTTGAAGAGCAGTGTGACAAGCGCGGCGAGCCTGGCTGCCGCGAGCGGCGTCACTTTCTTGACGCGGCCGGAACGAGTCTCCGGTGCCAACGATCGCGTGCGCGTGGCGATCTGCGGCGTGCACGGGCGCGGCATGGATCACGTCCATAATTACGCGCAGCTCTCGAACGTCGAAATCGCCGCCGTCTGCGACATCGACGAGAAACTCATGGGAGAGCGCGTTTCCATGATGGAGAAACACGGGATCCCGAAGCCGGCGACGTTTGTGGATATCCGCAAGCTTCTGGAGGACAAGTCCATCGATGCGATTTCCATCGCCACGCCGAATCATTGGCACACCTTGATGGGGATCTGGGCGTGCCAGGCGGGCAAGGACGTGTATGTCGAGAAGCCCTGCTGCCACAATCTATGGGAGGGCAAACAGTTCGTAGCCGCAGCGAACCGTTACAACCGCATTGTCCAGCACGGCACACAAATCCGCTCCGCCACCGCGATTCGAGATGGGATCAAGAAGCTCCACGAGGGCCTGATCGGCGACATCTACATGGCCCGCGGACTTTGCTACAAATGGCGCAACACTATCGGCCGTGCTCCCGTCACGGAGGTTCCCGCAGGAGTGAATTACGATCTCTGGACCGGCCCGGCGCCCCTGCATGATTTCACTAAGAATCGCTTTCACTACAACTGGCATTGGTTCTGGTGTTACGGAAATGGCGACATGGGCAATCAGGGCACCCATCAGTTGGACGTAGCGCGGTGGGGGTTAGGGGTGGGATTTCCCAATAAGGTGAGCGCCATCGGCGGCCACTTCATGTTCGACGACGACCAGGAGACGCCCAACGACCTGAGTTGCGCCTTCGAGTTCGACCTCCCGGACGGCAAGCGAAAGATGATTACCTTCGAGGTCCGCCATTGGATCGCCAATCACGAAGCCGAGATCGGCACTCCCGAGATGGGAACTGAGGAACCGAAGCATAAAGCCAACCGCCCGGCGATCGGGCCCATGTCAGGCGGTCACAACACCATCGGCGACATCTTTTACGGCTCGAAAGGGTATTTCGCCACCGGCGATGAAGACGCGGATACCTACGGCGTGTGGCTTGGCCCCGATCAAGACCCTCAGCCCAAGGTCCACGAGGGCACCGAACTCGCCCACTATAAGAACTTCATCGACTGCGTGCTGAGCCGGAAGAAAGAGGATCTGAATGCGCCCATCGAGGAAGCCTACGCTTCCATGGCGCTGATGCACCTCGCGAATGCTTCCTACCGCTTGGGCCGGACCTTGAATTTCAATCCCGATACCCAGCAGGTCATCAATGATTCTGAGGCCGACACGCTGTTGCGCGACGGCGATCGCGGCTACCGCGCTCCGTTTACCGTGCCGGAGGAAGTGTAGCGATTGCCGATTGCCGATTGTCGATTTCCGGGCGCGGACCCCGGTTTTGGAGTGCGGCAGCTTGCTGCCGCTTTCCGCCGGCGAACTTACTCGCCGTACACAGGGAAGCTAGCAAGAGCACGGCCAGCAAGCTGGCCTCGTCAAAAGCGGCAGCAAGACGCATCGTTCTGCCGCTTTCCGCCGGCGAACTTACTCGCCGTACACAGGGAAGCTAGCAAGAGCACGGCCAGCAAGCTGGCCTCGTCAAAAGCGGCAGCAAGCTGCCGCACTCCAGAGCTTCAGCCTACCAGCGAGAGGGAGGAACCCATGAGCCAGACGCATCGTTATGCAGGCAAAGTAGTCTACGCGGTCTTGGCACTACTGGTTGGTGTTACCACTGCTGCGACGCAAACCAAAACTGATCCGCTCAAGAGCGGCTTCGAGAATCCGCCGGAGGGTGCGCGTCCGCGGGTGTGGTGGCATTGGATGAACGGCAACATCAGCAAGGAAGGCATCAAGCTTGACCTGGAGTGGATGCACCGGGTGGGTTTGGGGGGCTACCAGAATTTCGATGCCGCGCTATCAACGCCGCAGGTCGTGCCAAAGCGATTGGCCTACATGACCCCGGAATGGAAGGACGCCTTCAAGTACGCGGTGGTCCTCGGGGATCAACTGGGGTTGGAAGAGGCGATCGCGGGTTCACCGGGCTGGAGCGAATCGGGCGGACCATGGGTTCCGGCGTCGCAGGGGATGAAGAAATATGTATGGAGCGAGACGCCGGTGGAAGGCGGCCAAGCCTTCACGGGCACAGTGGCGCATCCTCCCTCCAACACCGGAGCGTTTCAGAACCTGTCGATCCAGGACCTTCTCGAGAGGCCCGAGGGCTCAAAGCCGATTCCGGAGTTCTACGCGGACGTTGCGGTGGTTGCCTATCGGGCGCCGGAGAGCGATGTGCCGCTCGAATCGCTGCACCCCAAGGTGACGGCGAGCGGAGGCAACGTTGACTTCGCCATGCTGAGCGACGGAGACTTGGAAAAAACCACGAAGCTTCCTATTCCGGCCGCCGGCCAGAGTTCCTGGATCCAATACGAATTCGACGAGCCGCAGACCATTCGTGCCGTTAGCATCGTGACGAAGAACCCTGGCCGCATTGCCGCGATGCTGGCTGGAATTGGCAGTCCGGAGAAAACCCTCGAGGCGAGCGACGACGGGCAAGACTTCCGGGCCGTGGTGAAGCTGCCTGACGATGGAGCTCCGGAGCACACCGTTTCTTTTCCGGCGGTGAAGGCGAAGTTCTTCCGGGTTGTTTTCAAGCGCTCACCTCCTCCCCCTTTGCCCGCCTGGGCGAGCGGCATCGACCCCGCGTCCCTGGGGATCAGATTTGGCAAGCCGCCCACGGATTATGAACTTGCCGAGCTGGTGCTGCATCCGGGAGCGCGTGTCAGCCGGTTCGAAGACAAAGCCGCCTTCAGTTCTCCAGAGGACCTTTACGAATTCGCGACACCCTCGGTCGATTCCGCCGATGCCGTCCCCAAGTCCGAAGTCATCGACCTGACGGCCAAGATGAGCGCGGACGGACGGCTCGATTGGACACCCCCGGCTGGCCATTGGGTCGTTCTCCGGTTCGGCTACTCGCTGTTAGGGATCACCAACCATCCGGCGACCGCTGAGGCCACGGGCCTCGAAGTCGACAAGCTGAACCACACCTACGTGAAGAACTACATGGAGACCTACCTGGACAGCTACAAGCAGACGGTCGGCGCGGATTATATGGGCAAACGCGGAATCCGCTACGTGATTAACGATAGTTGGGAGGCGGGTTCACAGAACTGGACCGATAACATGCTGGCGCAGCTCAAAAAGCTGCGCGGCTACGATCCGCTGCCCTGGTTGCCGGTTCTCGCAGGGAGAGTCGTCGAGAGCGCCGAAGCCAGCGACCGCTTTCTCTGGGACTTCCGCAAGACCATTGGCGATCTGATTGCCAACGAGCATTACGGCCAGCTCGAAGCCACGCTGCACGACTGGCACATGGGCCATTACGGCGAGTCGCACGAGAGCGGGCGCGCCTTTGTGGCGGATGGCATGGAAGTGAAGAAGTTCAACGAAGTGCCCATGAGCGCCATGTGGACGCAGACCCCTGGAGTCAACAAGGAGCAATTCGGCTACAACGCCGATGATCGTGAATCGGCGTCCGTCGCCCATATTTATGGTCAAAACCTGGCTGCCGCGGAGTCGATGACGGCGGCCACCGCACCGTGGGCGTGGTCCCCGGCTACCCTGAAGCCGACAGCCGATCAGGAATTACTGAACGGCATCAACCGATTTGTCATTCACGAGTCTGCCCACCAGCCTTTGATTGACAAGGCGCCGGGAATGACGCTGGGGCCTTTCGGACAGTGGTTCAACCGCAATGAGACTTGGGCGGAAGAGGCGGCCCCGTGGGTTAAATATATTGCCCGCTGCAGCTATTTGCTTCAGCAAGGACACTTCGGCGCCGACGTACTTTATTTCTACGGTGAAGATTCTAACTTGACGGCAATCTTTGCGAACAAGTCCCCCGACATACCTGCCGGTTACGGCTTCGATTACATCAACGCCGACGGCCTTATTCACATGCTGAACGCAAAGCCAGGGCGAATTACGACCAAGAGCGGGATGGAGTACCGCTTGTTGGCGCTCGATCCCTACAGCCGGCACATGTCGCTGCCGGTGCTGCGCGCTATTCACAAATTAGTCGAGGATGGCGCGGCCGTGGCCGGCCAGAAGCCGATCGACGATCCCAGCCTCGCCGACGACCAAGCGGAGTTTCAGCGGTTGAACGATGAGCTATTCGGCGATGGAACCGGCGAGCATACGGTGGGCCAAGGCAAGGTCTACGCAGGGCAAAACGCGGAGGCCGCGCTAACTGCCATGAGCGTAGCGCCGGATTTCGACCACACCAAGCCGGAGAGCGACACGCGCCTGCTCTTCGTACATCGAAAACTGGCGGATGGCGATCTCTACTTTGTGGATAATCGCAACGACCGCGACGAAACGGTGGACGCAACGTTTCGTGTCGCCGGCAAGGCGGCGGAACTCTGGCACCCCGGCACCGGCCTGACCGAGCCCGTGTCGTACAATATTGCCGACGGCCGGACCACCGTGCCGCTGCACTTGGAGGCCTGGGGCACGGTCTTTGTGGTGTTCCGCAAGCCAACCAAGGAAACCTCGCGCACTCTACCCAAAGTCGTGGCGACAGACCTGGAAACGATCGAGGGCCCGTGGAATGTGGCATTCCAATCAGGGCGTGGCGCGCCGGCCTCCGTCAAGCTGGAGAAGCTGATTTCATGGCCTGACAGCACAGATCCGGGCGTGAAGTACTTCTCTGGTGTGGGATCCTACACGAAAACTGTTCAGGCCTCGCAGGAATGGTTCAAGAAGGGCGCGAGACTCTGGATTGACCTGGGGGACGTGAAGAACCTTGCCGAGGTGCACGTGAACGGCAAGTCACTCGGTATCGTGTGGCACACTCCTTTCCGGGTGGATGCCACGAGCGCGCTCAAGCCCGGCGCCAACGAAGTGACGATCAAGGTGATCAATGCGTGGGTCAATCGCCTGATCGGCGATCAGCAGCCCGGCGCGACCAAGTACACGTTCGCCGACGTGAAGCCCTATCGAGCAAACTCGCCGTTGCAGCCGTCGGGGCTCCTCGGGCCTGTGCGTGTTTATTCCGAGGCCACGCAATGAATGATTAACCTTCGTCCCTCTCCCCCTTGGGGGAGAGGGTGGCCCGCACCGGCGTCTTCATCAGCCGGGGCGGGCCGGGTGAGGGGGTGTACCCTCCTGCTACCAATGGACCGCAACAATCGCATAAGTCTTCATTTCCGGAATCGTGAACGCCGCTGACGAGTGGCCGGCTGTGAAGTTGACTGACCGCGGCGAGTCTGCGCCGACCTCGTACATCTTGACTTCCTTCACCACGTTCCCACCCGGGACTCGCACCGTGCATTGCAAGGCAGAAATGGCGGGCGTCTTCGCCGAATCGTAGTTAACCAAGTGGAGAAGCCTCCGCTGCCGTGTGCCTTGCTCGACAAGGTTTGCGACCAGGAAATCCGGTCCGGAAACGTCGAAGGGCAAGTCCGCGTTGGCGGCCCAGCGGATCGCGGCGATGAGTTCCTCCCAGTTACGCGGGCGCTTCCAAAACCGGTTGCTGATGTTGAAATAGGGCTCAGCTTTGGGGAGGGGGCCGTCGAATTCGACCGCGGGCAGATAAACTACGCGGCCTTTTCCGAAGGTTTTCCGCTGAGAGTGGCCTGCCGCGGTGGTTTCCTGTACCTCTTCCTCGTAGTCGTGTGCGCGCGCCTGGCCATCGACGAGCCCTTTCAATCCCGGTTCGGGACGCAGACGCCGCCATTCGTCGTAAAGGCCCGCCTGTCCGATGGCCACGAGTCCGCCACCCTGCTCGACAAAGCTGCGTATTCGCGTCAGTTGCTCGTCCGAGAGGCATTCCGAATCCGGCAACACCAGGACCTGGAGTTTCGAAGGCTCCCCCACCTCTGATTCCCCTCCCCGAGTGGGGAGGGGAGCGAGGGTTGGGGTTTGGTCGAAAACGAGATTGAAAGGAATACGTGACTGGATGACAGCCTGCTCGACCAGAATTGCACTGAGCTGAGCGCGCGCGTGGTGATACGTGATCGAGGGGTGAGAACGCAGCACACCGACGACGGCCACATCTTTCGTACCCTGGTAGAGTTCGCGGTTCTTGCGGTAGAACGCGACATGCTCGACTATTGCGGCCCGTAACGGCGCCGTCCCGGCGAAGCCCAGCGTCTGATTGAAAGCCAGGGATTCAGCCATGGCCACAGGGCTGTCCTCAATGTAAGCTAGCAGGATGTTGTTGAAAGCGCGCGCCAGCTTGTAGCTGCGGATCTTCGAGATCAGGCGGCCGTCTGGAAGGTAGCCGCAGGGATTCTCCTCCTCTGTCCAGAACACGTCCGTTGAGGTCAGCAGACGAGAGTGGTCAACGGCATTTTCCCAGGCGCGATTTCCGCCCGTGATGCCGTGGGGGTTAATCTCGACCGCTACCTCGGAATTGAGCGACCGGACGTACTCTGCCATCTGGCGCAAGGCGTCGGCCATAACCTGGCAGCGGAAATCGATCCACTCCTGGATGGCGGGATCGAAGATGATGGCCATCTTCTCAGGCGGATTCTGGCGATTCCACTGCGGTGGATTCACAGAGTCGACGTTCTCGAAGCCAAAACGCTGGCGGCGCTTTTCAGGCGTGTACTTGGCCCGCAGGAAAGCCCGGAATCCCTCCACGCACGCCGGACAGTGGCAGGAATCGGGCTCTGCGTTAAGATCGAAATTATCAAAGTGGATGAAGTCCGATTTCACCTCTTCGACGGCGTAACGTACGATCTGTTTCAGGTAATCCAGGTACTCCTGGTGGGTAAAGCAGGGCCGGTAGCGATAGGATTGCTGGTAGCCGTAGACCAGCAGAATCGGCAGGCCGCCCACGTCGCGCTGGATCCAGTCTTTGGCTCGCGGCTCCTCGGCAAAAAAGGTCTCATACATCATGGTATTCCATTGAATGTAACTATCCACTTTCATACCATAACGATGAGCGATTGCCGCAGCGCGACGAGCGTCCTCCATTTCGGGCTTCTCGGCGGCCATGCCAAACCCTTTATAAAGGTGGGTATGGAAGACTTCGATGCCCTGGTTGTGGAGGGTGCGAATCAGCTCCTCGCTTTGATTCCATTCGTAGTCCTTGCGCGCGTCGAGCCGCTCGCCCCCGCGGCGAACGACGAAGATGTAGGGCTCGTGGCTACCCCCAGCGTCGATCAGCCCGTTCTCGACCCATTTGGCGCGGGGCAGGGGTGAGCGAACATTCTCCCCGATGGGCAGCGGCATTTTCACGATCTGCCCCACTGCCGCAGTCGCGGCCATGCTTCCCAGAAAATCTCGGCGGTTCATGTCGTCCTCCGCTCACCTTTTCGAAAGAGCGATTGGGTATTTGCCATACCGGTGAACTGTCTCGTACATGCGCAGCGCGTTCTCCACGGGCACCAAGTCATGCACTTCGCTGGAAGAGCCAATCAGAATTCCGCCTTGGGGTCCGATCCTTTCGATAAGCTCCAAGGTTTCCCGCTCGACGTCCTCAGGCGTGCCATAGGGCAGCGTATTCTCGCAGCAGATGTTGCCAAAAAGCAAGGTGTACGGATAGAGACGGCGAATCTCGAAGATGTCGTTGCAGCCATTGCGCTCGATAGGATTGAATCCGTCAGCGCCAAGCTCGTGTACGACGATGGGCAGAATCTCCGCGGCCCGCCCGTCGGTATGATAGAGGAATTTATACCCTTTGGCCTTAACGGGCGCGGCGATGCGTTTCCAAATCGGCAAGGCCTTGGCGCGGATAAAGTCAGGGCTGAAGATCGGGCCGTGTTTGCCGGCGACGTCTTCGCCCATGAACAGCAGCGGGGCCGAGGGATTCTCGGCGTACACTTCCGCGATATACTGCGAAAAGGCGCCGCAGACTTCAATCAGCCAGTCGACAAGTTCCGGGGCCTCGTAAATAGCTTCGCAGAACAGCGTCATGTCGGTATACGTGTAAGCATCCGTGAGAGGGCCTTCGACGCCGCCGACGAAGACCACATCGAACGACTCGTAAACCTCTTTGATCCTTTTGATAACCGGTTTGTACCACTCCTCGACGTGGCTCTTCTTGGGCATGCTGGGCATGTTCTTCTCGAGGCCGCGCAGGTCGCTGAAAGGCCGCCTGGCAATCCATGCCGTCCCGCCTTTTTCCACCACTTCCCATTCACCCGGGTCCACGCCCAGGAAGCGAATCCAATCCTTGATTTTGTCGCCCATCCAATGGTGTTCCGGGTCGTGAATGTAGCGCGTGGCGTCCAGCCCGATCTGTTTGCACATGCGGGCGTTGCGCTCGAGCAAGTCTCCCTCCCCGCCATACCGTTTGAGGAGTTCGGCGTGATCGACCAGGTCGTAAGTCATGATCCGGTCGGGGAGTTCCCAATTGATGGTTTTCACAAATCTCTCGTAGTTGGTCATAAGAACTCTGTGATATAGTGCCGCCAAGGGGCTACTAGCATGGCGACGAAGACCCTAATGAGTATAGAACAATTCGACGCGCTTCCCGACAAAGCAGGCACTAAATACGAACTCGACGCGGGGGTGCTGATCAGCATGTTAGCCTCACCAAGCCTCTTCCACAATATGATTCGCGATCGGCTGGGCATGAAGCTCTACGCCTTCGTCGAAGCGCGCAGGCTGGGATTGGTCTCTTGGGAGACCGACTTCCAACTATCGGAAGCGACGGTGCGAATCCCCGATCTCTCATTCCTGCGAGCCGAGCGAGTTCAGGGGTTGGATCCGCACGAGCGACCGCGCGGCGCACCGGATCTCGCGATCGAGATCGCCTCAGTTTCGGACACGCCTGACGACCTTGCGCGCAAGGCTCAGCAGTATCTTGCCGCTGGGGCACGAGCCGTATGGGTGCTTTATCCTGAAGCGCGACTTGCGTACCTTTACCGGCCGGGCGGCCATATCGAGGTGCGCGAAGACACCCAAGCGCTGGACAATCCCGAACTGTTGCCCGGCTTCAGCGTGGCTCTGGCGGAGATCTTTGGCGGTTGAGACCTCATTCGAATCCGCGCTATGACGTAGAGGCGGATTGGCGCAGCCACGTGGCGCGTCGACCCTACCGACCAAGCTCGCGAAGACAAGGCGGTCGGAAAGGAAGAAATTGGCGACCGAGCCGACTGCCGTAGAGGCCAAGCTGGCGATGATTGGATCGATCTGCCATGCTCCGGTTAAGAGGAAGGCTGAGAGCAGATTTGCAGTGATCGATACGAGGCCATTCGTCAGGTTGAAGCGGGCGAGTGCGGCGATCGCCTGACCGACAGCGCCGCGCCGGTCGCGCCAGGTCCATCGCCAGTGCCAGATGAAGTTGTGAAGAACCGCTGCCTCGACTGACAGGACCGTGGCCAGCAGGTAGTGCATCGACACGACACGGCCGAGGAAGGCCAACAGAGTAAACTGGATTACTGCCCCCATAACTCCCACGATGTTGAATCTCAGCCAGCGCATTTGAACCTCTCCAACCGGTAAAGTGCGATGGTGTTGCGCACCACAGAGACCGCCAACGCGCCTGCCATCGCGACGATCGCAACTACTCCCGAGACGTCGAAGAAGCGCGGGTGGGTCGGGAGGAGCCGGATGGTCGGCCGGAGCAAGGCGACGACGTTACCCACGCCGAGCAGAATTCGGATCTCGGTGGGGCTGAATTTCCAGTAGGAGAGGCGGAAAGTCCCCAGCGTGTAAGTGGCCAGGTAAGCATTGATGGAGAGAAGATAGAAGCTGAGAATTAGCCCCATAGCTACCCACCAATTCATGTAGCCTGAAGACGCCAGCCCGGCCACAACGAAAAGCGCGCCAAACGAATCAACGATGTGGTCGACATAGAAGCCATATCGCGGCCTCTGGCACTGACGCTCTCTCGCCAGTGTTCCGTCCAGGCTGTCGCCGAACCAGTTGACGGCTAGCCAGACATTGACAACGAGCAGGGAGGGTGCCCAAAAGTGAGCCAGCGCGTAGGAGGCGCCGGCCAAGATCATCGATGCAAAACCCAGCGCCGTGAGGTGGTCCGGACTGACCCAAGCTGGCAACCGCCGTGCCAGCCACACCAGGCAACGCTTTTCGACGCTGGCCAGCAGGCTTTGTTGGACGCGTGGGGCATCCCTGAATCCCTGCAAAATCTGTGGAATGGACTTCCGCATGCGCGGGAACGACTGAGGGCTCGAAAGTGATGTGGTGACGTTACTCATGCGTTTTTCCTTTTCATCGGGGTCATACAGTTCGCGCTACGGGGCCATCGTGTGGCAGGCGAGCAGAAGCATCAATGCACAGCGGGTAATCTCGGCCTGAACTGTTTCTGAATCATTTCTTAGGCGGTAAGTTGTTGAAAGAACTGGAAGTTATACGGCATCTGATTTGCTCTTCGGGGGGCCGCACTGCAAGGGCACGATGGTATAATAGCCGCGAAGTCTGACTTGCCGGGCATTCAGGCAGACATGCCTCCACCAGAACTCCACGCGCGAATCCGATTTGAGTCCTTTGAGTTGGACCTTCGTACACGAGAGCTTCGCAAAAACGGCAGGATCATCAAGCTTCAGGACCAACCGGGAAAGCTTCTGGCACTACTGGCCTGCCGCGCCGGGGAACTCGTAACTCGGGAAGAAATCGAGAAAGCCCTCTGGGGCGAAGACGAGTTCGTGGAGTTCGAGCACGCCGTCAATACGGCCATGCGCAAGATCCGCGTGGCTCTCGGAGATGAGCTGGAAAAACCGAGGTTCATCGAGACTCTTCCACGCAAGGGTTACCGGTTCATCGCTGCCGTAGAGACTCTTGACGGAACGGCGCCGCAAGGCCGTGCCGGCACGGACACCGTCCATCCCGGCGAAGGTCTTCAAAATAAAACGCCCGTGCAGAGTTGCTCGGCACATGAAGCGACTGATAAACCTGCCGAGACGGCGGATGCTCTCCCAGAGGAACCATCTGCGGAAGTCTCCGCCTCTCAGGCGGAGACATTGAAGATGGGAGTTCCTTCAGGCGGAGAAACCGAATTCCGCCTGCCGAAGCCGCTGGCGCGATTCCTTTTCTTGACGGTGCAAGCCGGGTACCTGGCAATGTATTGCGCCGCTCTCTATAAAGCTGAGGCTGTAAAGGACGTGCTCGCAGGTGTGTTCGGGGCGCCTGGGCTGATGCTTTTTCCACTGGTTGTCATTCTTGCCATGTGCGGCATTGCCGTCCGGCTCTACTTGCTTTCCTCGGTCGGGCTCAATCACCCCGCGGCGGGCGCAAAGTTCCGGCGGTTATTTCCGGCTTTGTTCATTCTTGATACGCTTTGGGCTGTCTCGCCGCTGCTCTTGGTGCAGACGATCGGATACGGGTTGGCATTGGGCGCGATTGCGCCGCTGGTGTATCTCCCCTTCTCGCAACGCACGCTTGTGGAATGCATTTATCGGTTGGGGAACTGGAAATAGGGTGAATGGGCAGGAATTGGGTAACTGTCGACTGTAGACTGTCAACTGGCGACCCTTGGAAGAAGGTGGCGAATATGAAGGGCATCAGCCGGCGTGAGTTGTTACAGGGTGCCGGGGCTTTGGCGGCAAGCGCGGCGTGGGGCGGGCTTGCGGTGAAAGAGGGGGTTGCCGCAGACAGTAATGAAGCGGCGCGGGAATTACGGCCTGCCTTTGAGTGGATTCGCTCCACGCGGCTGATGATTGCGGAAGGCTACGTCCCGCCTTTTTATCCCTCCTTGGAATACGAGCCGAAGAAGGCGTTGGCGCTTTGCCGCCGGCTGAACTGCGATGCCTTCCGTTACCCCACGTACTCCTACGTTGCTTTTTTCCCCACCAAAACCAAGTTTCCGCACCATCCCGAACTGGGAGGGCGGGATCCCTTTCGAGAGACAATAGATCTATTTCACGATGCGGGGCTGAAAGTGGTGGCCTATAATCCACTCAATCATCCTTTTATGGATGTGCAGTCGGATAACCCCGAATATCGGGAGTGGATGCGCTACGACGCTGACGGAAAGCCATTCATTACCCGTCACATGGGCTGGACCCGGTTCTACGAAGGATGCCTGAACAGTCCCCTGCGTGACCAGATTCGAGAAAGAGTGCGAGAAGTGGTCACTAACTATCCCGTCGACCTGATGTACTTCGACGGGCCCTACGAAGGCATGGACCAGGAATCGCGCTTCTGCCATTCCGAGTATTGCCAGACGGCATACCAGAAGGCGCGTGGGAAAAGCATTCCCTTGCAAGACGGCAGCGCAACGCAAGAGGACCTGATCGACTACTGGCAATGGATGGCGCAAGACGTAGTGGCCGCTTTCATGCACGAAATTGCTGACCTGGTGCGGCAGGTGCGCGACGTGCCCGTAGTGTACAACGACACCGGGTTGCTGAGCCGGAGCGTGCGGGCGCATGCTTACCCGTACGTCGACGGCTTTATGTTTGAGGCGGCGGATACGCCCGAGCAGAAGCTTTTCAATATGCGTTTGGGGCAATCGACCGGCAAAATCATTTGGACTTACATCAGCTCGCACACGGAATATAATTCCGAGCACCTCAGGGACAAGTCCGTGCGCGGGTGGTACAGCGCGCCCATCGAAGGCGAGAGACTCAAGCTGGACGCTGCGGTAGCGACCATGGCAGGCGTGGGTTACTGCTATTGGGGTCTCAATCGCGTGTACTATGAGCCGCGGGACATCCTGGGTGTGCCTTCGATTCGCAGCCTCGAGGCGATCTTCGATTTTGCGCAGAAGAACGGTCCACTGCTGCGGTCCGTAAGTCCCCAGCCGCAGGTTGGTATCCTGACGGGCGCGCAAACCATACGGTGGTACCAACACCTGCTGTTTGTCCCGCAGGCTTACAGGAATTACTACTACGGGGCTTGGCAGCTCATCAAGGATCTCGGTTACGATGCCGAGCCGTTTCTGGATTATGAAATGTCGGCGGAGCAACTGGCACGACATAAGCTGGTGTTCGCCCCGAACGCCGCCTGCTTGAGCGAAGCACAATGCTCGGCGCTGGCACGCTATGTGGAAGCAGGCGGCTCCTTGCTGGCCACCCACTTGACTTCGATTGCGGATGAGTTTGGGAGGCCGCGCCGTGATTACGGGTTGGCTGAATTGTTTGGCGTAAACTTGAAGGCGACTGAGCCCATTGAAATACCTGATTTGTATTTACACGTAATTTCCTCCCGCAAGCTTCTCCCCCAAGATCCCCAGGTGATGCAGTTTCAAGCAACCAGCGGCGCGGAGGTGATCGCGGAGACCGAGGACCGCGGCCATCGCCGCACATTGGGTCCTGCCGCAGTCACACGCCGGCATGGGAAGGGGCGAGTTATCTATATCGGCTCGGGCCTGGAAGCCGTCTATGAGGAAACTCTGAACGAATCCCTGCGGACTTATTTCCGTTCCCTGCTCGACCCGATTCTGGCCTCGACGCGGCCTTACGAGCTCGAATTCCGTCCCGGTCTGATGCACGAGTTCGCGGCATCTCGCGACACCCTGCTTCTGCATCTGCTGGCCAATACCGGAAAAATCTGGAAGAAGTTGCTGGTGCAAGAAGAATTCCTTCCCATCCTGAACGTGCGGATGCGTCTGCGGCTTCCCCAGGGGCGAAGCGCGAAATCCGTGGAGCTGATGTGGGGCGGGGGAAAGCCTGCCTGGAGCGTCCGCGATGGCTGGGTTGAACTCACTGTTCCGCACGTGCAGGTCTACGAAGTGATTCGGGTGGACCTGGCGTAGCAGATTGCGCACGTCAGGTCTAGGACTGACACACGGGTTTCACGCCAAGGCGCAAAGGTCGCGAAGGTCGCAAAGCAGCGAGCAAGCCAGTTTCCCTATGACACTCTCGAACCCTTCCTGGCGATGGTTAATGATTGCCCTGGCATTCCTCGCCACCACCATCAATTATCTTGATCGGCAGACACTTTCCGTGGCTGCGCCGGTACTCATCGACCAGTTCGGCATGAGCCACGCAGCGTATGCGCGCGTGGTGTTCGCGTTCATGCTTGCCTATACCATCGCCAACGGAATCTCCGGCCCGCTCCTGGACCGCCTGGGAGCACGACTGGGCTTTGCCTTGACGATGGCTTGGTGGTCTAGCGCCAGCATCCTGAACGCCTTGGCGCGCGGACCGCGCTCACTGGGCGCCTATCAGTTCCTGCTGGGTGCCGGCGAGGCGGGGAACTGGCCGGCATGCGTCAAGGTCGTGGCAGAATGGTTTCCAGTCAAAGAGCGCGCGCTCGCTTCCGGCATTTTCAATAGCGGCTCGGCTGCTGGGGCGATCTTGGCGCCGCCCTTGGTGGTGTGGATTTTGCTTCATCACGGATGGCGGGAGGCATTTGTCTGGGTAGGACTGGCCGGCTTCGTTTGGTTGTTGATCTGGTCCCTGGTTTATAACGACTCCCCTCCTCGGATAAGGAAGGGGCAGGGGGTGGTGACCGCTGAGTCCAGTCCGTCGTCCGACGGATCAACCACCCCCGACCCCCTCCTTATTAAGGAGCGGGACTTGCCACCCAGCGCAGTTTCGCGGCCCGCCATCTCTCTCTGGAAGCTGTTCCGAACGCGTTTTGTCTGGAGCTTCACATTGGCGAAAGTCTTTCTCGATCCCGTGTGGTACTTTTACATCTTCTGGTTTCCGGAATACCTCAAGCGGGCGCGCCATTTCAGCATGGCATCAATTGGGAAGTACGCTTGGATTCCTTTCTTGATAGCTGGGCTGGGGAACATTCTGGGAGGATGGGTCTCGGGCTGGATGCTGAAACGGGGGAATTCACTCAACATGGCTCGCAAGGGTGGAGTCACGCTCTTTGCGGTGCTCATGACCAGCGCTATTCCGGCTGTACTGGTACGCGACGCGCGAACTTCCATGTTCCTCGTGTCATTGGCCATGCTCGGTTATACAGGGAGCGGCTCGATCATGCTGGCTTACCCCGCTGACGTTTACCCCAAGAACATGGTGGGTTCAATCTGGGGTTTGGCCAGCATGGGTTCGGGTTTCGGCGGCATGGTCTTCGCTCTTCTCACAGGTGTGGTGATTGACCGTTTTTCGTATCTGCCCGTGTTCATCGGCTTCGGCCTTATGCCGTTGATCTGCACGGGCATTCTCTGGACGCTGCTCGGCCCTATTTCGCCCTTGCCTCCTGGGGTGGATTTCAACTCTGCTTCGTGACAGGTCGCTAATGCTGCAATTCTTGTATGTCTTGTTCTTCTTTTCAGGTGTCTCGAGCCTCATTTTTGAAACCGTCTTCACGCGCCTGCTGACTTACACCTTTGGGAATACGGCCTATGCGGTCAGTACCGTACTCGCGGCCTTTCTGGGAGGATTGGCGGTCGGCGCTTATCTGGTCGGCCGATGGGTGGACCGTCGGCCCCCTTCTCTCGCGGTGTACGGCGGGCTGGAATTGCTGGTGGGCGTCTATTGTCTTTTCATTCCAAAGCTCTTCGCATTGATGACCGAATCCTATATTTTCCTCTTTCATCGCTTTCAACTTGGTGCTGCGGCGTTGACCGTGGTGCGGTTCGGCCTTGCAGCTCTCGTCATCCTTTTTCCCACCATGCTGATGGGCGGCACTTTGCCCGCCCTCGCCCGGTATGTGTCTTCCGGGTGCTCAGAATTCCAGGTTGAGGTGGATCGACTTTATGCTTGGAACACAATGGGGGCTGCGCTAGGCGTACTTGTGTCCACGTTTGTGCTAACGCCGGAGTGGGGCGTCGCGTGGACCATCCGAATTGCCTGCGCGATCAACTTCCTGATTTTCGCTTCCGTTGTTTCTCGCAGGAAACATGCGCTCGAGGTTCCATCCCCTGCACCTGATCTGACCGGCGATGGGTCAACAGACGATAGACCCGCCCCGAGTCGAGCCGCCGCCGTACTGCTGTTCGGCTCTCTTCTCACTGGGGCGGTCGCGCTCGGGTACGAGGTTCTCTGGACGCACATCCTGGCGTTCACGGTCGGGAACAGCGTCTACGCGTTTGGGACGATGTTGTTCGCCATGCTGTGCGGCTTAGCGTGGGGCGCGCGGATTGTTTCCCGCCATTTCAGACGCCCGGCGGCATGGGGGTGGGCGCTGGCCATCTCACAGGCCGCGCTGAGTCTAATCGTCTTCCTTACCGTCCGCCTCTGGGACCGAGTTTCCGACTTCTTTAATCTTGGCCTTGGCACATGCGCACTGATCAGTCTGGCCTTACTCGTCGTCTTGAGGGTTAGTGTAGTGGCGTGGAGAAATCGCCATGGATCCCAGCCCACTGTCTTTCGCCGGCTTCGCGTCAACGAGCCACTGATCGACTGCCTGCTGTTCGGCGTTCTGCTGCTCGGAAGCATCTGGCTTTCGAAGTACGACGCAACGTATTTCGTGGCGGAAGAACTGGTCCGCTTTTCCTGTGCTTTCTTCCTATTGATTTGTCCAGCCGTGCTTTTGGGCTTGAGTTTTCCGCTCATACTCAACCTTTACAGTCGTGAAACGCGGCGCCCAGGAACGAGTGTGGGAGGCGTATATGCGGCCAACACCGTAGGCGCCATCC
>Ga0326728_10005428_pt1 | contig 35795 bp, 28 predicted proteins | sample MB3enrmetagenome_FD_207602 | JGI IMG/M metagenome (GOLD analysis project Ga0326728, IMG submission 207602) | Lab enriched peat soil microbial communities from McLean, Ithaca, NY, United States - MB31MN | ecosystem: Environmental > Terrestrial > Soil > Wetlands > Peat | place: USA: New York...
GTGGAACCGCCAACATCATTCGCGAGCCGCGCAATGGGCGAAACTTCGAGTGCCTGGGTGAGGATCCTCTCCTCATCGGCAAGATGCTGGGCAGCGAACTGAAGGGAACACAGAATCAGGGCGTAATTGGCAACATCAATCGCTATGCCGTGAACGACCAGGAAACCGGCCGCCAGATCATGAACGTCGTTATCGACAAGCGCGCCATGCAGGAAACCGATCTCTTAGCGTTTCAGATCGCCATCAAGGAGTCGAATGTCGGCACGGTAATGTGCGCCTATAACCGGCTCAACGGCACCTTCACCTGCGAAGATCCGTACCTGCTCACCGACGTCCTGAAGAAATCATGGAACTATCCAGGCTGGGTCATGACGGATTGGGGCGCTGCGCACAGCGCGGTCCCGTCCGCCCTCGCCGGTCTCGATCAGGAAATGCCCAGTGGAAAGTATTTCGGAGATGGGCTGAAGGCGGCGGTGGAAAAAGGCGACGTTCCCATGGCGCGCCTGAATGAAATGGTGCATCGAATTCTGCGGACGGAATTTGCCCTTGGGATATTCGATCAGCCGCCCGTGTTGAGACCCGTGAATCCCTTTACGGGGGCTGAAGTGGCGCAGCGATCCGCCGAGTTGGGTATCGTGCTGCTCAAAAACACCAACGGTCAATTGCCTCTAAAGGCGTCAAGCATCAAATCGCTCGCGGTCATCGGCGAGCATGCTGAGGCCGGTGTGCTCTCGGGTTGTGGTTCTGATCAAGTCACTCCCGCGGAAGGGAACGCCGTTCCCGGAAATCAGTATGGTTGGCACCCTTCTTCCCCGCTTAAGGTCATGCGCGCCCGATTGCCGAACGCGCAAGTGACGTTCGATGATGGAATCGACATCCCCCGCGCGGCCAAGGTGGCAGCGGCGGCCGAGGTCGCCATCCTGTTCGTCCATCAACATACGGGAGAAGGTTACGATGTGCGGAACCTTTTGCTTCCCCATACCCAGAACGAGATGATTGCGGCAGTGGCCGCCGCCAATCCCCGCTGCATCGTCGTCCTCCAAAACGGTGGGCCCTTGACTATGCCCTGGGTCGACAAGGTCAGTGCGATCTTGGAAGCCTGGTACCCGGGAATCCGCGGCTCTGAAGCCGTCGCGAATATTATCTTCGGAGAGGTTAACCCCTCGGCGAAACTGCCCGTGACCTTTCCCAAGAGCGAGGCGGACCTGCCCCATCCCACCCTGGCAGGCATGCAGTACGTGCCGGAAGGCGAACACCATAACATGCACGCCGAGTTTCCGCCTTTCGATGTCAACTATGACGAAGGGTTGAAAGTCGGCTACAAGTGGTTTGAAGCGGAGGGCAAGGAACCGCTTTTCCCGTTTGGATTCGGCCTCTCCTACACAACCTACTCTTACTCGAGCCTCGCGGCGACAGCGGAGAAGGAATTGAAAGTGACATTCAGCGTCACCAATACGGGCGAGCGTGCCGGCGCGGAGGTCGCGCAGGTGTACGCTTTGTTGCCTGCGAACGCGGGTGAACCTTTCAAGCGCCTGATCGGTTGGGAGAAGATCCAACTGGCTCAGGGTGAAACTAAGACCGTTACCGTGACGGTCGACCCGCAATACCTGTCCATCTTTAGCGTCGGGAAGAACGGTTGGGAACTTGTCCCTGGGGATTACAAGGTGTTCGTCGGAGGGTCATCCAAGAGCACGCCGCTGAGCAGGACGGTCCACATCGCCGGAGGGCTTTAAGGCAATGCTGAAGAAGTTCGAATCCTCGCAAAGGAAACCTTCCCCACGGAAGGAAGAAGATGTAAACACCTTCCTCGTCGATGACTTTGTCGAACACGAAACGCGAGGACACTTGCAATCGATTCGAGCGGAGGCATCGCCAACGGAAATAGAAGCAAATCCTCCGGGGAGGGATGTACCAGAGACCGCCACTCCACCCCCAGCGGCGATCCCGGCAGTGGTGGCGCAACTTCTGATGTTCGGTGGGCCACTTGAAAGTGTGTCCAGGCGTAAAGCCGCACGCAGGCCACCGAGTACTGTCACGACGTCAGATCAGCTGGGGTCATTCCAGAGCTAAGGGTAGCCATCCGATCACAAGAGCAGTTCGGCGGCTACATGGCCAAGTAACGGGCAATCGTAAACCCTACGGCGTCACTGAGGAGCCATGGGCGCAGCCAGGTATTCCACGAGGCTTGAACGACGCCAGCCGGCAATATCGTACGCTGCAGACTGAACGTCGACTAGACCTCCCGATGGATCTCGTTAAGGGTGAGCTTTCCGTAGGCGTGCGTAAGTGCTGGATTTCCAAATCAGTGGGGTCTCACACCGCTTCAGGTTTTTGTCCACCAGCGCTGGAGAGGTGCGAGTCCCCGATTGACATCATCGACTGAGAATGCCTCGGGATTAAACTCGCCGCCCACCCAATCCAACAGGTCCGCATGTTCCTCGTGGGTTGGATCACGGGTCGCTTCCAAGAGATTGTAGTAACCCGGGATACCCCCGCAGTCCTCCGGCGGCCCTTGAAGTTTGCCGCCCACGCAGAGCGGATAGGCAAGCCCTGGTTCAGGCGGCAGCACTTTCTCCACCACGATCGCGTGCTCCCAACTGTCTCCAAAGTCGTAAGTGTACATGGCCTTCGCTCCGACTCTGCCGAGAACCCTGTAGAGGTGCGTGGTGCTTTCGTTGCCGATGGGGTCCATCCCCATCAGCCGGTCGTTGGGATCGGGTTTCCCGAACCGCCTCTGGCCGATACGGAACTCATGCATATGGGAATCGTCCCAGCCCATCGCCAGTTGCAGCACGTCGTGCAACCCGTCCAACGTCAGCCCCGCCGGCACCAGCAGCCGGCGCCAGATCGGCGGCCTCGTATAGCGAAGGGTCACCTTGATTTGGTAGATGTCCTGCGGAAGCCAGATTTTCTTGGTTGCCACTTCATCTCCTGTTTGCTGCCACGATGCGGCGCGCCGAAGTGCGCCCAATGTCTAGGCGGCGGCCGATGGCGGCTTTGCTGGCGCCCGCGCGGTAGAGTTTTCTGACTTGGCCGGCGTGAGGGCCGCCGTGAGTGGCCGGCCCAGGCGTCGGCCATTCTGGCGGGCACGCGCCAAGCCGGCGCGAACCCGTTCCCGGAGGATTTCCCTTTCGAACTCGGAGAAGATCGCGAGCAAGCCCGCCATGGCTCGACCGGCGTAAGAGTGTCCAACCGCGGCGCCATAAGCTCCACAAATATCGGCGGTGCGGTGCGCCGCGCACGGCGCGGGCCCTCTGCCAGGGCCTTCACCTTGCGCCTCTTCACTGCCGGCATCACAACTTCCGCCCGCTGCTTGAGCTTGTCATACTCCAGGTGCAGAGCTTTCGCGGTAGGATTAATCCCATGCGCGCGGGCCAGTTCTCCCGCCGCCGTCCACAGAGACTCTGGAATCGGCAAGCGGTGGGCGTGCGAACTCCGCCACCGCTTGAGACGCCGGTAAACCTTCCGCATGTCTGGGGGAACAACAGGAATCTCGTTGGCTATCGTCTGCCCTCCTCGCCCCGTGGGGCAATGGACAGACGTTAGCAACTTCCGTCAGCTCAAGCCACGCACCCTTGCCAAAAGGACACGAAGCAGTATGCCGCAAGAATGCACCCCGGCGTTCAAACAGGAAACCGCAGCCACGAAATCCTAAGGCGAAATACGCACCTCTAGTGCACCCCGGATCAAGGTAGGTCGAATTCGATGGACCCTAAGTCGCAGAAACTAAGCGAGAAAATGGCAGGGGTGGAGGGACTCGAACCCCCGACCCTCGGATTAGAAATCCGATGCTCTATCCGGCTGAGCTACACCCCCACTTGTATTTTCAATAACTTAGGAATGCAACTTGGTCCGTACTTCTACTTTAGTTGCCCAAAAACTCGCGATCACGCTTACGCGTCCTCTCTAGTCACATCCAGTATCATATTGATTTCACTTATTGGCAAGAGGTAGAAATCCGCGATTTGGTTATTGACAGGCGGACTTAAATCCGATGCTCTATCCGGCTAAGCTACACCCCCCAACTGAATTTGAAGGACTTGGGGGAACATCCTTTTCTTGATGTACAGCTAAGCGCTTCTGAACTTCCTCACGAGCGATTCTGAGCCTCTTTTCGATGGCTTCGGTTTCTTCCTTGTACCGCCGCAGCACATCAATTTGATTGGGCGTAAGGTAGGGATTGGCAGCATGGCGACCGGTCTGGGCACCATCCGTGATCCCCGGCTTATGGGATTAAGCCAGCACGGATAGGCGCAACTTCCGCTCCCTACAGTCAGCGGCTTCCGTTACGCATTCCTTCTATCACCTCCTACCTGGACCTGAAATACTGGTTGGGCCCGCCGGGCGTGGGAGCGTTGTCGGAGACCTGCGCCCCGCTGGCATGCTCCCGGGTTAGCGGAGCGGTGAGGGAGATGCCGGTGCCGGAGACCTGCGCACCGGCCGCGTGCGCGCGGGTGAGCGGCGCAGCGACGGTGATGGCGGTGGCAGGGAACCTCCTGATGGAGGCGACAACCGCCGTCTCGGAGTTCGCACCACTATCGATGGTGATCGTTTGGCCTTCGCGGAAGCCGATCGCGCTGGCGACAGGGATATCGGTTGCGCCTACGCCGGTGGCAGTGCGCGCAGTGCTGGCGCCTGCCGTGCCTACCGTCGCGATGACGGCGGTCTCGGAGTTTGCGCCCGTATCGATCATGATCGTCTGACCAGCGGCAAAGCCTTCCACGCTGGCAACCTTGATATTGGTCGCGCTGGCGGCCGAAGCGACCGGCAGGGTGGTGGCGGCCTGCGTCAGGAAATCGGCGCAGTTGCTGCCGGTGTCAGCCCCGTCCGGGAAGCGGCCTGCGCTGGTCGTTGTGGCGCCAGCGGCCGCCGCGATCGGCCCGAAACCACCGGCCGGACCAGGCGTTGGAGCGTAGCAGCCGCTCTTATCGAATCCGGAGCTGGCTTGGTAGCCCTGTGCGGCCCATGGGTCGACGAGGCTGCCATAGTTGAGGCTGTCGACAACCAGGCCCGAAGCGTCCCGCAGCACCATGCTGCCTTCTCGGATGGAGATGGTGAATCTGCCGAAGAGGACGGCGCTGGTGGTCAGCTCGGGGCCACCGAACCACTGGTTGGGTTCCGGCGTTCCCTGGTAGCCCGCGGTCGTAACCGCGGCGTCGCGCACCACCGCGTGGATCGCGTGGTTGTCGGTCAGGGGCTTGTCGAGGGTGATGCCAGTACCCAGCGCCTGGATGGGCTCGTTGCTCGAATGAGCAAAGGCCGTCACGGGCCGGAAGCTGATCCCCGTTCCCCGATCGCTGAAGGGGAGATTGGCTGCATGGTTGAATTTGAGCGGTGCGGCCAGGTCGAGTCCCGTGCCCGGGGCAACCACCCACTCGTCGTTAAAGTGGGCCTGGGTGAGGGCCGGCGTAAAGTCGATTCCGCCGCTGTTAGGACCCGTGGCGCGGACGGCGGTGACGGTAACGGATTCCTTGTTCGCAGGGGTGCCAACCGTGATCTTGTCCCCTACCGCGAAACCTTCCCCTCTTCGGACTTTGATATGGGTCGCGCCGGCGCTCGCATCGGCCGCGAGATTTGTCTGGTTCGCCTTTGTGCCGACGTGCGTGACCGTGACGGTCTCGATCCCGTGGCCGGCGCTCGCGATATCCAGCCTGATCTTATCACCGGCCGAGATGTCGGAGACCGACGTCACCTTGATGTTGGTTGCGCCGGCGGGCGCGTCCGCCGCCAAGTAGGCTTGCGTGCCCGGCTTGCCGACCGCCGTGACCGTCGCCACCTCATACTGCTCAACCCCCTTGCCGACGGCCGGGTAGTTGGCGCCATAGCCGAGGGCAATCTTCTCGCCGACAACAAAGCCGGATACGCTGGCGACAGGCACATGGGTTGAACCGGCGGGGATTGTGATCACCGGACCTTCGGGGAGGGGTTGCCACAGTGTCGTGTGGTTGCTAGCCGCCGTGCCGATGCTCGCGATCTTGTGCGTCTCCAGGTTGGAGCCGGTGCCGATACTGATCGTATCGCCCGCCGACATGCCGGCCGTGCTCCTGACGTGAACGGTGGTATCGCCGGTGCGCGCGGCGACTGCCAGCCCGGAGTTGGAGAGGCCCAACAGGTAGAAGCCCTGAGCCGCAAGCTTTGTCCCGGCCGGGATCTTTACCGTCGAGAAGATTGTTTGCTGAGCCGGGTGTTCGGTCAGGGTCCAGTTGGAGATGTCAACGCTCGTGGCGCCGGCGTTGTAGAGTTCGATAAACGAGTTCGTCGGGTTGCTCGGAGATCCGGAGCTAATGCGGAATTCGTTGATCTTGACCGGGCTCACGTTGCGCACTTTCTCGGCCGCTGTCTCCGATTGCTTCCTGCCGCTCGCCGGGTTCGTCCACGAGGCGTTGCCGACCAGGTCACCGTTAAATGCCGCCGGCCCGGAGGCGACCTTGAAGATCGCGCTCACGCTCGCACCCGGCGCCACCGGGTCAGCGAATGTCTTCGAGGTCTCCTTGGTGCCCGGAAGGAAGGATGTCCACTGCTTGTTGGGTCCGGAGATGCTCAACTGGACGTCCACCGCGGGCGCGCCCGTGGTATTGGTGAAGGTCACGGTGGTCTCCTGCGAGGAGCCCGGTGTGAATGTCTGGAGTCCTGGCGGAGTGGCGGTTGCCGACGCCGGCGCCAGGCTCAGCCGCGCCACGTCGTACTTGGCAGCCACGACGTTGGCCTGCACGAGCTGGTCGGTGGCGTCCGTCGGGAACGTGCCCGCGGCCGTCATCGCGCCTTCATAGAAGGTGCCTTGCGAGCCGTTGCTGTTGTCGCCGCCGTTTCCCAGCAGGATGGCCCCCTGCTTGCGCATCGGGTCATACGTGGCGTTGACGCGCGGTCCGTCGAACATGATCGACAACGCACCCCGCCGTGCGTCGCCGCCCATCGAGGTCCAGTGGTGCGGTTCACCCTTGGCGATCGCGGTTACGAAGCGCCAAGTGATGTTCGGCAGGCTGGCACAGAGTTTGGACCCATCCGCGTTGACGCAACCTACCAGATTGTTCTCCTGGTCGGTCATGATCCACGGCCCCGGCGCATTCCCGTGATACCACCAGGGGGCGTCGCCGTAGTAGGCGGTTTCCATGGTGCCATTGTCATCGTCGCGGCTGTCGATCTCGGCATTGCCGTAGTCGAAGCAGCAGCCCGAGTTGAAGTGCTGGCCGTTGATGACCCAGTACTGCCCCTCCGCCTGATCGTCGACCGCGGTACCCTTCGCGTCGTCCTCGCGCAGGCCCATGCCCGGCGCGATGAAGACGCCGTAGGCCTTGTGGCCCATGATCGTAATCGGCGCCATGTCGGCGAGCGGAACGTTGTTGAACCCGCCCAGGGCCGGGCCGTTGAATCCGCCTCGGGGCGCCTGGGTCAGGTCGTTGTGCTTGGGGGATTGGTCGTAGATGGTGGTAATCCAGCAGTAGGTGTCGGCGCAGAACGCGTCCTGAGCGGCCGCGTCGGCGTATCCGCCCGCATCCGGGACCGGCGATGCGACGGGCTGGACGACGCCGATGTCCAGAGTCTTGCCGTCCGACTGGCGCAGAACCTGGTAGAGCGGGCCGTTGTATGAGGCGTACAACGCGCGGGTGGTGCTGTGGGCGGCCACGCAAGGAGCGCCGACGGCGGCGTAGATGTCACAGGGGCCCTGGGGCCTGGGAGGAGCAACACGGGGCTCCGCCCCGGCCTGTTGCGCCTTCGTCAACGTGGCGTTAAACAGCGTGAGCGCCAGTGTGAGCATTAGCACAAGATTGATTCTCGTTTTCATGTTTATCCTATTTGCCTTGCCAGCATTGCCTTGGTGCCGCGCAGCAGCACGCGCGCCACATCCATGTAACGCGCGTCGTTGGAGTATCCTGAATGCGCTTCTCGATAGCCGGGGGCGATGCCGGCGTAATGGTTTCCTCCTGCGTAGGGTCGCTAGGGGGAATGCCACGGCAGCGTTGCTTTGCGCCGCAGCCCCTGGACAATATCACGACTCAATCCGAAATGCATATGGGACAAGTTCGACAAACGCTCGGCGAAGGTGGAACGCAGCCCCAGTCCGGCGCGGGTCAGCCGTAAAGATGCTCCGAGATGCCCAGGGACCGGACCCTGACTGGTCAGGCAAAGGCCCAAGGGTCTAGCCCTGAGGCGCTGGTGCGCGGCGCGGAACCGCGCGAATTCGAGATCCAGGGTCTCTGCCGCGATCGCCTCCCAGAAAGCAGCAGCGACCGCCCCCACTGCCGATGGGTGGACTCCGCCAACAAGGAATAGGCGGTGCCGGTCTCCTTCTGAAGTGTTTCTCGGGCGAGCCGCAGGAAAGGGTAAAACAGTTCTTGACAACCGACAGGCTGGTCTCTGCTCGTCGCCCTTGGCACAATCTTTCCGCCATGTGGCCACCCGTTTCTCAATCTCTTCGGATTCCACGGCGCGAGTTTCCGGCAGGAAGTCGCCCCCCCCAAGCGTTCCTCCAGGAACGCGATCGCTCCACAATTTCCCAGAGAGCTTCGGTTGAGATGGACAGTGGATCTCCTATCGCGAGGGACAGGTACCCGAAAGCCCGCCGAGGCGGGCGACATCATGTGGCCCACGGCGACAGGCGTGGGAAGAAAGAGGAGTGGATATTTTTCTCGAGCGCCGGCAGGGGCGACACCATCACGATGGTTCGAGCCGGATTCTGATGTCGCCACTACCGTGGCTCAGACCCTGCCAAGCGCGCTTGCCTTAGTGCTTGTGGGTCTCCGACCGGTAGCAGATGTCTGCACCTCAGGATCGCAATTCGGGCACGACAGAGGCCACCCGAAGGCGCTTATATCGGTGGGACGGACTACCGTGCGAGGCCCACCTAGGGATGGGGCGTCTGTAGGACGCCATGCCCGCCCCGCGGCTTAATCGTTAATGCAGACTCTACACGTGTTGTTTTCCGTGTCGCTATCGACGGCTTGTCCGCCTGCGACCTTTTCAAAGTCCTCGTCCGAGAGCTCATCCCTCGGAACTCCGGCAGGGGTTTTGGTTTCCTGGTCTTTCTCGATTGCCTTTTCTTCTGCCATCGCGACTCTCCTTTTTAGCGAATTCTGAACGAAGATATGGGTTCGACCAAGCTTCGTCTGCGGACTTTTCAGGTGGTATACGCGCGGTAAGCCAGAACGGAAGAAAAGATATGCGGTTAAATGCACCCCGTACTCCCCGGAAAAAGTCCCCTTCGGGTAAACAGCCTTTCATACCCCTTCCAACCCAAGTTGATCGTTCACACGAATTATAACTAGCTCCGCTAACCGGCTCGCAGCCCCCTCGTTGCGCCAACGTGGACTTGGCCAACCCCCCGTGGGCGCGAGCCGTGTTGCGCGCGGATTTGTCAGCCGCATATGAAACCCACCGGATCAGGGCCTATTCCCGGCAGACTGGGCGGCCAAGCGCTTGACGATCATGTCGAAGCGTGCCGAGGCCAACGCAATATTCTCCAGCATATTAACGGGCAGTTCGTCGAGGTCCTCCTGGAATTCCCCTTCCACTCCTGTCGTGCCTTCGCTCAGGCGGGCATCTGCCACCCGAAGCCGGTCGGCCAGAAACGTTGCCAGGGAAAGGTAGAACCGTGAAGCGAATCCAAGGTCCTTCTGGAGCTTGGCACGAAGCGCGGCTTTCGGGACGGCCAAGACTTGGGAATCAACCGCAGCCTTGACGCTAGCCGACGGAGGGCGCGAGTCGACGAACGAAATCTCGCCCACGATTTCGCCCGCCAACAACTTGGCAATCTCCACACTTCCGGAATAGACCAGGAGTTGTCCGTCAATGACGATAAACACCGAATCCACGGGAACGCCTTGCTGGATGATTACTGCGCCCGCACTGATCGATCGGGCTTTACCCGTGGTCGCCAGCCAACTGGCGTCACTGTCGTCGAGAATGCCGAGAATATAGAGAGCTTTTCGCATGATTCCTCCAATTCAACTGAGCTGCCGTTTCGCCATTTGGGTAAAGAGCCCTCCCTGGGCCATCAGCTCGTCGTAAGAGCCCGATTCCACTAGCGAACCCCTGTCGAGGACATAGATCCGATCGGCATGCATGACCGTGGAGAGGCGATGGGCAATGACTACGCGCGTGGCATTGAGCGCTTTCAGGCTGTGGCTGACGATCGCCTGCGTGCGATTATCCAGAGCGCTGGTCGCCTCGTCGAAGAGGATGATCCGTGGCTTGCGAACGATGGCGCGTGCAATCAGCAAGCGCTGGCGCTGCCCACCGGAGAGGCCGCCTCCACCCTCGCTCACCACTGTGTGCATCCCCATGGGCATGGCATTGAGGTCCTCCTCAAGTCCCGCCAAACGTGCGGCTACCCAAGCATCATCGATGGTGAGTGTTCCGTCCCCCACAATATTCCGGAAAATGCTGCCTGTCATCAGCCGGGCATTTTGCATGACGACCCCAATTTGTCTTCGTACCGCCTGCACGTCCAGATCGGCTAGATCCTGTCCGTCGTAATAAATCGCGCCAGAGCCCGGCGTCTCAAAACCCATGAGCAAGCGGAATAAGGTCGATTTCCCGCTCCCGGAGGGGCCGACAAAAGCCGCAAACTGGCCCGCGGAGATACCCAGCGAGAGGTCGCGCAAGACTAAAGGCCCCTCGTCGCGATAACGAAAGCTCACGTGGTGAATATCGATGCTCCCGGTTAATTCCGGGGGGGCGGTCTGGGTGGGGACAACCTCGGGCAGCGAGGTGAGAATGGGCTTGGCGCGCTCGTAGAGCGGGATCACATTGAGCACGGAAATCAGCGCGGAACTCAGTTCCAGCGCCCCCGTGCTGAATTGCACAAAGGCGGCCACGAACGCCAGGAATTCGCCGGTCGTGAGCCTCGGGGTGTCCGAGGTTTTCATCAGCGAGGATGCGCAATAAAAGATGACGACCCAGGCCATCACGGGGAACGCTGAATTGAAGATCGAAACGAGGTTAGAGATCTTTCTGGCGCGGATCGCGAGGACTCGCTGTTTCGCGAACTCCCGCGCCCAAACCGCGAAAGCGCGGGCTTCGGTTCCGGCCACCCGGAATTTCGCGATGCCATTAATGAATTGTAGAGTCATGCCCGCAATGCGCCCGCCCAATTGGGATACGTCTCGCAGAACTCTCACCTGCAACCAGCCACAGAATGTGAACACCAGGGAGGAACTAAATACCAAGGCGGTGGCTATCAGGGCCAAGCGCCAACTGTAGTAAAACATCAAACCACAGGAGGTAATCGAAAATATACCCGTCAGGATGGAAGCAAGCGCCGACCCCGTAAGCGCCTCCCGAATTTGGCTAATCCCCAAACTCCGCCTGGCCAGGTCGCCGGAAGTAAAACTCCGGAAGAAGGGTACCGGCAGAGCCAGCAGGCGGTCCCACACGGCCGCCTGGATCGAGGCCTCCATTTTGGTTTGCAGTCGCAGGGTCGCCAGGCTACGGGTGAGGGTAAACAACGCCGTCGCCAGGGCGCTGATCACCAGGAAGACGCTTAACTCCGCCAAGGTGGCGCGCTGGGCGCCCGGGATAATCGAGTCAAAAATAATGCCCGTAAAGATCGGGGTGACAATGCCCAACAGGCCGACTGCGATCCCCATGAAAAGGATGGTCACAGCGTCGGCTCCGCAATCCTTGAGCCCGAAACAAAGGATATCGCGGAGGGTCAGCGCCTGGGGAGGGAAGGGGCGGTAGAACACGTAGGCGAAACCGTGGAGCTTGGCGGCGAGTTCTTCACAGACGAGGGTTTTCGCGCGCGTGCCCGGGTCATAGAGCTGATAACCTCGCCGTCCCGGCAACAGCGCGACGGGCCGCTTGTCTTGGTCAAGAAACCCCACCATGGGACCACTTTCCAGTTTCCACCACCGGCCCTTCAACATCACTTGGCGCGTTCGTACACGGGCCGCTTGGGCGATAGCGCTCACCGGATCTCGCTGTTTGATGAACTCCAGTGCGCGAGGCACGAGGGGAATCTGAATGTCATTGGCGCTGCACACCAGACGACAGACCTGAAGCAGAGGATCGAGGGCGCCGGTCTCCACCTCCAAAAGGGTCTTTTCCTCACCTTGAAACGGTTCGGCGAGCTTGTACAGAGCGGCCTCGAAAACATTCGCGTCGGCTTCCGCCACTACCTGCAAACGTGCCTTCTCTTTTTGCTCAGCCCTGCGCCGTTGAACCACAAGATAAGCAAGGACCTGTTCCTGAAAGTGCCGCAAGCCCAACCACTGCGGGTCCGCCTCCAGCCAGCCTCGGGTATCGAGGCATCCCACATGTGCCTGCGCAGCGCATTGTAGCCATGCCGAACGGCTTACCGGAAAGAACCTCCCGGGCTCGATGGGCGGCATCTGGTCATCACCCAATAAGCATGAACTTCCTTCCCGGTGACGAACCCATACCACGCCCGTGAGGGGGAGGATCGCGGTGGGCCTGCCCTCGACCGAAATCTCGGTTCCCGGCGCTAAGATGTGGAAGTTTTTGGGGGCAGACTTGTCTGCCATGGCTGCGCCAAAATTTTCCACGCATTTGTCGATGAAGGGCAAGACAGATTCCGGCGAACCGGCTGCTGCCTGCTGGAGCTGCTTGAGGTCCAGTCGGAGCACCTTCGAGCCCACCGCCGGGTTGGCGATCACTCCAAAAGCCGCATCGGGCAGCTTATCGAAACCCATCACGGGGTTACCGGCTTCCACACGTATGAAATGATGCCGGGCGCCAGCCGGCTCCCCATCGCGCATCTCCACCAAATAGAGGTCGAGCTTTCCCTCCAATACCACCCAGATATTCTCCGGGTCCTGGAGGGAGAGCGGGATCCCGGAGTGTAAATCCAGGATTATCCCTTGCTCCTCCAGCCGGGTTATTTGCGTGATATCCATTTCGCTTGGCGAAGCCTTTTGACCATGGACCGTAGGGGCGGTTCGCGAACCGCCCCTACACCTTCACCCGCAGAGTGGGGAAAAATGCGCGGGCCTAACGGTCGGCGCCACAAAAGTCCCCGGCCCCTACACCGCTTCAATGAGCCTGCGATACGGGCCGTCCGTCCTGATCATTTCCTCGTGGGTGCCGCGCTGCACCACTTCACCGCGTTCCAAAACGATAATCTCATCGGCATCGCGGATGGTGCTGAGACGGTGAGCCACAATCAGGCACGTGATGCCGCGCCGTCGCAGACAGTCATCCACGTGTTTTTCGCTGTAGGCATCGAGCGAACTGGTCGCTTCATCGAGAATGAGAATGCGTGGGTTGTTGACAAGCGCGCGGGTGATCTCCAGGCGTTGCCTTTGGCCCCCGCTCAAGTTTCGCCCGCCCTCCTCCACCTTGAAATCGTAGCCGTTCGGGAGGCTGGTAATCTCGTCGTAAATGCCCGCGTCCTGGGCGGCCTGGACAAGGGCCGAATGTTCAACCGTGGCGTCCCACATCGTGAGATTGTCTCGCAGGGTTCCATCGAAGAGGAATATCTCCTGGTCCACCATGGCGATGGAATTATTCAGCACAGCGCGAGGAATCTCTCGGCGCGGCCGGCCGTCGAATAACACCTCACCCGACCACGGCTGGTAAAGCCCGGAAACAATCCGCGACACGGTCGATTTCCCGCTTCCCGAGGCCCCCACCAGGGCCACGCGCTGCCCCGGTTTCAGGGTCAAACTGAAGTTGGTAATCAGGGGCGCTTCCAAGCGGCTATAACCAAACGTCACGTCGCGCAATTGCAGGTGCCCGGCGAGACGCTCTTGTACGGCGGGGCTTTGTCCCGGCAGAGTGGGCGAACCTACTTGCGGGTCGGTTCGGTATTGGAGCGTATCGTCCAAGCGGGCCAGGTCGCCTTCAATTTCCTGAGTCTTACTGCCCAGATTCACCAGTTTATTGACCGGATCGATGAAGCTGCTCATCAAACTCTGGAAGGCGATGAGCATACCCATGGTCAGGAAGCCGTTCATCACTCGCAAGCCGCCCAAACCGAGTATGGCGGCGGCATTGAGACCCGTCAAAAAGGAGGGAATGGCCGAAAGGAACACCGAGGACGCTCCGAAGCGTTGTCCGGCATTGACGACTTTGGCTTGGTAGCCTCCCCAGCGGGCAAAGAAGTCGGACTCGGACGCGGACGACTTGAGGGTCTCGATCGTCTGCAAGCCACTCACCGAGACTCCCAGCAAGCAGCCCTGCTCTTGCAGCAAGTGGCGGTTCTGGTCCACGCGCCGGCGTTGGACAAATCGCAAGGCAGCGATATTGAACGCCGCCATGAGAATACCGATGAGCGTCAGCAGGGCGTCGTACTGAATCAGCAAGGCCGCATAAATCCCGATGAGAAGAATGTTGACCAGGTTCGTGGCCACGTCCCCGGAGAGGAGGGTCGCTACTTGGTCGTTAAGTTGCAGCCGCGAGCCAACTTCCCCGGCGTAACGTTGGGCGAAAAACTCCGTGGGCAGTCGCAGCACGTGCCAGAAAAACTTGGCGGAAGAGGTCAGCGCCAGCTTCAATTCCACGTGCATCAAAGAATCCTGCTGGAGGAGAGTCAGGAGGGCCTTCACCATCGCCGTGACGGTCATGGCCAGCAGGAGTGGGGTGAGCCAACTGGTCAGGCCGCCGACCAGAAGATTGTCAATATAGATTTTGAAAAAGACGGGAATCACCAAGTTGGGGATGGCCAGACCCAACGTGGCCAGCATGAGATACAGGAGCGCCAACCGGCTTCCCGGAAGGCGACGGGCCAGCATCTGGAGGACGCTGGGTTTCTCCCCACCCTTCTTGAAGGCGGGTTCCTTCTCGAAAGTCAGGACGACGCCGGTGAAGGACTCATCAAACTCCTCATCTTCTACCCACCTGCGACCCTCGGCCGGATCGTTGAGATAAACCCCTTTCTTTCCGAAGCCCTCCACCACTAGAAAGTGGTTGAAGTTCCAGAAGACGATCATGGGCAGGGGCAACTCCCGAAGTTGCGCGGGTTCCTTCTTGTAGCCTTTGGCTTTCAGGCCGTAGCTACGCGCGGCTTTCAAAAGGTTGCTGGCTTTGCTGCCGTCTCGCGAGACGCCGCAAGTCACCCGCAATTCCTCCAGGGGAACAATTCGCCCGTGGTAGGCGAGAATGATCCCCAGCGCGGCCGCCCCGCACTCCACCGCTTCCATTTGCAATACCGTGGGAGTCGTGACCCGGCTGCGGCGCAGCCAACTCCCCAGGGACTTAGGAGCCGTGGCTTTTTCGGGATCGATGACAGTTGTGCCCATGGGATTAACTAAGGCCCAATTTACCCTTGAAGAAGGGGAACAGCAGGCTCACCGGCGGCTGATGGCGCGTAATCACCTCCACCGTGCAGAGTGTGCCGCTGCTAATCGTAATCTCTGGGCCTCGGGACGACGACCACTTGTACCCGCTCATGCTGGCGGGATCGCGCTCCAGGGTAACTCTCAACTCCGTCACCGGGCCGCCCGCCATGATGGAGCGGACTAACGTCTCGTTTTGGAAATTGCGCATCAAGGCGTCGAAGCTGGCGGGGAACTCTCCGGCGTAAACCACTTTGCCGCGGATAAAACCAAACTCCTCGCGCTTGACCGTAGAAGGCGATATTTCCGCCGCCATCCCCGGCTGCACGGCCTTAGCTTGGAGGGACGGAAGATAGACGAGCACTTCCAAGGTATTTCCCTGAGGCTGGATGCTGAGAATGGGACTGCCCGCTGCGACCAGACTGCCCGGCACAGCCTTCATCTCGATCACTTGCCCGTCATAGGGACTCACGACGCTGGACTCAATGGCCATCTGGTTTTCCAGGCCTGCCAGGTTCCGCTCCAACTCCGCGATGCGGTCTTTCATCTCCTCGTCGAATCGCTCCGGATTGGTTCGGGCCGTATATTGATCGGCCTCGATCTGCTTGATTCTCGCTTGCAGAGTTTCAATCTGCCCCTTGATCTCAACCAGTTTCTGCTGATCTTGCAGAGTTTGTTGGCGGGTAATCAGTCCCTTGGTAAAAAGTTGGTTATCGACGCCGATTCGCTCCGTCGCGATCTTCACCTGCTCTCCGAGCTCTTGAATTTCCCGCTGAGCATTCGCCTGGTCACGCGTCAGCGCGTCCAACTGGAGTTGCGCGCCTTGCTGGCGCAACAAGAAATTGCGCTCCCTCTCTGCTTTTGCTCCCTCCAGGGCCGAGCGAGCCAAGCGGATCTTCTCCAACATTTCTGGATCCGAAACCTTGGCGACCACCTGGTCGGCCTTCACCTGGTCGCCCAGATTGACGTTGATGGCTGTCACCAGCCCCCCACCCGAGGCCACCACGTTCAGGACGGTTCCGGTACGCACGATGACCCCAGATCCACTCACCTTGGTGTCGATGGTTCCCGCATAGCCCCAAATGACGGCAACACCCAGGACGAGAAACATCCCAGCCAGCGCCAGCCATCTCTTCGCCCCCGTCACCCGCAGGATGGTGTCAAGTTGTTCCGGGGAAGACAGGCGCTCCAACGAAGTTTTTCGGAAGATACTCGTTTCCATGCGATTTCATTCCTTCCCGACCGGCGCCTTCTGAGCGGCGGGAACGGGAACAGTAAAGAAAACATCGCGATCGACCGATTGAACGGTTTTGTCCGGTTCTACGATCGAGCCGGTGGCGAAGCGCAACTGGGTCAGTGCCAGCGCATAGCCGAGTTCAGCGCTCACCTGGCTTTGCTCGGCCACCGTCAGCCGGTCTTCCATCGTCAACACATCGACGAGTTGCCCCACACCGAGTCGATACTTCTCGCGCTCGCCCTCCAGCGCCGCCTGCGACGCCGCCACAGCTTCCCGCGCCCTCTGCAACTGGAGCGCGGCGTTGCGCACACCCCCGACCGCGGTTACTACGGAAGCCATGATGCCTTGCGAGGTCTGGAGGGTGCGCAGCTCCGCTTGGCGAAGATTGGACTGCGCCAGCATCAGCGCGCCGAAGGCGGCATTGTTGCTGGGCGGGAATTGGTAGGTGACGCCCACGCCCACGTCCGGCCCCCGCGGCGCCCGTCCGGGTGCGCTGAAGAAGTTAACGGCGCCGGTGCCCTCATCCAAACTCGAGTAACCCGTACTGAGGTTCAAGTTGAGCTGAGGTAGAATGCGATTTCGTGCCGGCGTCAGCAGCGCCTTTTGTTCCGTTTCCCGCTTTTTGGCAGCCAGGTAGTCCGCGCGGCGCCCCAGCGCCAAATCAAAGAACTGTTGCAGGGAATGGGAATTCAGAACGGCCAAGACTTGGGCGTCATCGACCGGGAAGTCCTCCACGGGCATGCCCACGCTCGCCATCTGGTCCGTGCTCATGCCCATGGCCAAGGCAAGTTGTTGGCGCGCCGCGATAAGGCTTTGCTCCGCGGCGATCCGCGCGGCCGACCGGGTGGCCAGATTGGCGTTGACTTGATGGATTTCAGACTCCGGCACTCGCCCCGCGGCAATCAGCGTCTGAACGTTTTCCACGTAAAGCTTGCCGCGCTCTTCGGATCCCTGAACCACCTTCAGGTTCCTCGCAGCGCCCACGGCGTTCCAGTAGTTGGAAGCGGTATTCGACAAGAGGCTGCTGATCGTCTGGTTGAGATCCAGCAGACTTGCCTCGACCTCGATTCCCGCCGCGGTCTCCGTAGCTGCCACTACGTCGCGTCCGCGTCCCCGGAGCAACGGTACGGTCACTTGGAATGCCAGTGTGGTGAGGTTTACGCCCCCGATATCATAGATGTTGTCGGTCGTTCGGGTGGTCAAAAAGCTTGGGCTGATCGTCACACCATTGCGATATTCCTTGGTGGCCCCGATATCCAGAGTGGTCACGTTGCTGACCTGGTTGTTGGTGATGATCCCCAGCAGGCCCGCCTGTCCCTGGTCGAAAAGGGTGAGAGGATTGTTGATGCGGTTCTGGGAAAGGGTAGTTCCTAAGGCCGTGTCGAATGCCCCGCTCGCCTGCCGGCGGAAGGCCCGGCTGGATACGACCTGCTGTTCCTCTATATGCAGCGCGGGTTGGTTGGTGAGCGTCGACTGCAAGGCCTCAATGAGGCCGAGTGGCTGGGGAGAAGGGACGCTGGACTGGCCCGGGGACCGCAGGCAGCCGACCAGTAGAATGGCTACCGTAGCGAGTGCCGCTCGCCGGCACTGCAAGCTGTTCATTGAGTGGTTTTCTCCTGCCAATTTTTGTGGTGATCTAGTGCCCGCTTACAAATATACCCCTTTTTTTGTGGTAGAGCTAGGGCACAGTAACCCTCCGCCGCCCAACTAGTTACCTCCTTCGGGCCCACAAATGAAGCTCGCGCCCCTGTTGGGTCTTTGGGGCTGATTTAAAGACAAGCTCTCTGAATGTCGTTCACCGCCACCACCCGATGCCTTGTCCAACTCTTTCTCGGAGAGCTCGCCTTTCGGTACAGCCTTCGGGGCCTGTTTGCTCGTATCCTGGTCTTGTTGCTTTGTGTCTTGTCGGAACCCCTCAGTCAAAACTACAATTGGGGGGTCCAAATCTCCCCCCGCTGCCTTCTCCAAATCTTCCTCGGAGAGCTCCTGCTTGTCGTGTTCCGTCGGTTTTATGGTTTCCTGATCCTTCTCGATTGCCTTTTCCTAGTCTTCTGCCATGGGTATTTCCGCCCCGAACTAGTTTCCTGAACAAGGAAGATTTCGACACTTAGGCACAAACGGGCGCGACCACACCCATCAGTGGGCAGCCAAACCCCGCCGCCACAGATCGGCAATGCACCTCAAGTCTCACCGCTTTACGTTGTAACCGGCAATGCGGTGCTTACTATTGCTAGCCCGTGGATAAGCCACTTTGGGGATCCCTTGGGGAAATGATCCCCCCGGTCACCTTTTGCATATCCTTTTCGGACAACTCGCCTTGCCCAGGCTTTTGTGTTGCCTTGACCGCGTTCCCGTTCTTCTTCTTTGCGCTCTCCTTTTTTCCTTTCATAGCTGTACCCCCTCCTTGAAGTTTTCTGCGCAAAGGCTCCGCGCAGAATGTCGTAGTACCACACCTTACAACCATCTCCGGCTAAGCCTTGCCGAAGCTATCGCTTCTTCCGGCATTGTCCAACGTATTCTAGAACGGTGAGTGCTGCCTCTTCCCGCTACCCCCCGACGCTTTGTCTAAGTCTTTCTCGGAAAGCTCGTCTCCCGGCTTCTTGCCTCCGGCAGGCTTTATGGTTTCCTGCTTCTTTGTCTTTGGTTCCTCCTTTTTTCTGCCATGGGTGATTCCTCCTTGTTGAAGTGGCCTGGACAGGCGCCGACCGGAGGCTGAAAACCTCCAACCGGCTTCGCGTCGTGTAGCCCCCGAGATCCACCAGGATATCGATCCGATCCGCGCGCTCGGCGAAGCCAGGATCGAGTGCGAGCGCCCGGCGAAACCGCCGCTCTGCCTCCTCGTAGCATCGTTGCCGCTTGAGGACGACACCGAGGCGGCAGTGTGCGATGGAGGACCTTGGCCTCATGGCAACCGCACGGCGCAAGAGGGCCTCGGCACGCTCGGGCTGGTCGTTCTGGCTGCAAGACTCAGCGAGAGGCAAGAAAGCCCCAAATTCCGCGGGCGACCGCCATGCGGCCGGCACTCACACGCGCACATCAACTGCGCCCTGCGATCCGACAAGGACGCAGCCCTCGTCATGGCTTTCGCTCCGCGACCGTGACTGGATGAAGCGAAACCTGAAACCGGCGGCGTGCAGCCAACCGGTGGAGGATTAATCTTTTCCGCCCCTTCTCGGCGACCAATAGCCGGTCCCGCCCCCGGATGTCTGCTCCAAGTCTTTCTCCCCGAGTTCATCCTTCTTGGCTCTGCCCGGCTTTATCGTTTCCTGGTTGTGGTGCTTCCCGTGTTTCGTCTTGTCCGCCGTGGGTATTGCCTCCTCGTTTGAGTTTTCCGCGGAACGGCTTCGCGTCAGTCGCGACCAAAACTCGAACAACTTCTGTTTCTCCGCCTAGGCTTGCCGAATCGCCAGAGCTACGCTCTATGCCAATCGTCGGGGCTACGGTCTAGGATTTAGACTCGTGATTCCCAATCGTCACCTCCGCCGGACGCCTTGTCCAAGTCCTTCTCCGAGAGCTCATCCTTCTTGCCTCGGGTCGGCTTTACGGTTTCCTGATCCTTCTCGATTGCCTTTTCCTGCTCGTCTGCCATAAGTGTTTCTCCTTTTGAAGTTTAAAGATTCCTGAACGAAATCAACCTTGGAGCCCAAAAGACAAAAAGCCCGGAATAGCCGCTGCGAACCACCGTAGCCGCGCACACTCCGGGCGCTGCTTGTCCATTTTGATTTCGGGAGACAGGTACATCCCCACTCCGTCGCGAGTGAAAGCCATCCGCCTTCCGCTAGACGCTGCTCTGTTCGCTTCCCTGAGGAGCCCTGAAAAAGTGCCTACTTACAAAGCTACCAGCCGCCTACCGCTGAGACGAGAAGTAGTCTTGTTATTTCGCCCTGTTATCTTGATATCCTGAAGCCAAGATAGCACAGGCAGGGACATAGTGTCACGCGCAAACATTTCTGGGTAGTGCCTCATTTTGAGTTTTTAGGGGTTCCTGAAAGTGTGTTGCTGGTGAGTGCGTCAAAGTCTAACGCTTGCGGAACGCACGCGTATTGTGTCTCCCCACATTCAATCTGCATAATAGAAGGCGGAAAGTCGGCGAGATTTAGTGGCTTGAATGACGGTTGGTTCTGGCGGTGATATGTTTTCTGGCAGTGTCGTCATCGCGATTTCCTGGGAACGCGTGACACTTCTCCCCTGAGCAGCACAAGAGTCCTGAGATCAATTCCTGATGCCGTTTACGCCGCACGGTCGTATCGGTGGTGCAGGCCGCCGAGTCGCGCCTGCGCAACAACGCGGCCCTTGGCAGCCACCCGAACTCTACCGCCCGGCGTTTCCTTGCTTAATCCGAGGTCGGTGCGGTCGTCCTAGTAATAGCGAATGTAATCGGCAAGAAGTCGCTTCAGGTGGGGTTCATTCAGAGCGATGACGTGGTCGAGTAGATCACGCCGACAGCTTCCCACCCAGCGCTCGGCAACGTCATTTTGCCAAGGGCATTGGATCGAGGTTTGCACGCACTCCCTGTTCAGGGATGGAATGGCAGCGGGAACTTGCAGCCCGTACTTCTGGCCGTGATCAAAGAGAAGGAATCGGGGAGCGGACTGATAAGGGAAGGCCTCTCGTAACTGCTGAACGATCCAACTACTGGTGGGATGCCGGGTAACATTGAAGTGGAGGATGCGCCGACGGTGGTGGCTGATGACGAAGGAGGTTGAAGGCGGGGGTGGGAACGGTGAAGAAGTCCATGGCCGCGAGGGCTTCGCGGTGATTACGAAGAAATGCCCGCCAACGCTGGGCGGATTCAGGATTTCCGGGTGCGCGCCGCATCCAGCGGGAGATGGTTCGTTTGGAAACCTCGAAGCCGAGCAGGCGGAGTTCGCCGTGAATGCGCGGAGCACCCCAGGTTGGGTTCTCGGCCACCATCTGGAAAATCAATTGGCGGAGCTCTTTGGAAATTCCTTTTCCGCCCCCCACGGGCGTCCGCGTTTTGCAGAGGAGGGTCCAATACCGCCGGAATCCCGCGCGGTGCCAGCCGGCCACGGTTTCAGGCGCGACGAGGTAGAGCCAGACGAGCATATAAAACTCCTCCGCGACCACTTGAGAGTAATTTCCCAGTGCGCGATCCAAGCACAATTGGTCCAGAGCTAGGAAAAATGCCCACACTATGAGCCGGGATTCTGCGCCGAGCGAAGTCGCTGAGCTTTTTGACCACTGTAGCCCGGGGTTGTTTTCGAACTCCGCGGCTTGTATACTCGGAAACGGTCGGGCTGAAAGTCGATCAAGGCAATTCCACGTAGGGAGTTAAGACTATCTTGAAAGCTACCATACGCATTTTTGCGGATTCGCTGGCAATATGCGCAGTGATGTCTCTTCTCCTGATTCCGGCACGGTCGGGGCAGAATCCGAGTTTCCACAATACGCCGGAGTCGGCCAAGGCCATGAAGAATCCGTACGCAGGCCAGCCGCCTGCCTCCGCCAAGTCGGCTTATCATGTCCGCTGTGCGAACTGTCACGGAGAGAACGGAGAAGGCTCGGGAAACATACCGGCATTGGCAAGTGGCCGGGCGCAGTCCGCCAGTGACGGCGAACTCTTCTGGTATATTACCAAGGGCGATGTGGGGAACGGCATGCCGTCCTGGGAGACGATACCGCCAGAGGAGAGATGGCAGATCGTCAGCTTTCTCCGCGTCCTGGCCGGTTCCAAGCCCGGTTCTCCCCGTGTGCGCGCTTCCGCCGACGAAGCCGTGGCGGCCGGCGTGAGCGCACCCCCGCCCCAGGCCCCCTTCACCGACTACCGTTTCGAAAAGCCCGGCACGATTCGCAAGATCACGTTAGACGACCTGCCCGCTCCCTTCGCCACGTCATCGGCCGGCAATGGACCGGAAGTCGTGCCGCGTCCGGAGAACGCGTGGCCGCAGGTTCTTCCTGGCTTCAAAGTGGAGCAATACGCGACGGGACTCAATAATCCACGCTTGATCCGCACGGCGCCCAATGGCGATCTTTTCGTTGCCGAAAGCGAACCGGGCGACATTCGCGTTTTCCGCGGAATTGCCGCCGAGAGCAAGCCGAAGCAGGCGGAAATTTTCGCTACCGGTTTGAACCGACCTTTCGGCATCAACTTTTATCCTCCGGGTCCGGATCCGCAATGGATCTACGTTGGAAACACGGACTCGGTCGTGCGCTTCCCTTATCAGAACGGAGATTTGAAGGCGCGCGGCCCCGTGGAACATATTGCCGACCTACCTCACGGCAACGGCCATTGGACGCGCGACATTCAGTTCACGCTCGATGGTAAGAAAATGTTTGTCTCGGTGGGTTCGGCCTCGAATGTGGATGATGCCGATACGACACCGGCGGAGAAAAATCGAGCGGATGTTCTTGAGTTCAATCCCGACGGCTCGGCAATGCGAATTTACGCCTACGGTATCCGCAATTGTGTCGGCATGGCGATCAATTCGCAGACGGGCGAGTTGTGGTGTTCGGTGAACGAACGCGACGCCCTGGGGGACAATCTGGTTCCGGACTACATCACCCATGTCCAGGAGGGCGGCTTTTACGGCTGGCCGTGGTGGTATATGGGTAGCCACCAGGACCCGCGGCACGAGGGCAAGCATCCCGAGTTGAAAGACAAAGTCATCACCCCCGATGTGATCCTGCATCCGCACAATGCCTCATTGGAGATGACTTTCTATGAAGGCAAACAATTCCCGGCGGAATATCAGGGAGATATTCTCGCCGCCGAACATGGATCCTGGAATCGATCGGTGCGCGTGGGTTATGAGTTGATTCGGGTGCCGCTGCATCAGACCGGTCACGCCAGCGGTGAATATGAGGACTTCATGACGGGATTTGTCGTGGACAATGGGCACGTTTGGGGGCGCCCTGTGGGCGTCACCGTTGCCCCCGATGGCTCGATGCTGGTGACCGACGACGGCTCGAATTCCATCTGGCGGATTAGCTACACGGGAAAGTGAGCCCTGCGCGGAGGGTTCAGTGTTTCTCTTGGGCGAACTGGCGTAGGAGCGATCTGAGTTCGTCACGCACCCGGCGGAATTCCCCCCTCCCCTGCTCTGCTGAGCCCTGGACGGCGGCAGGGTCATCGAGGCTCCAATGGACCCGCTTTGTGGCGGCGGGAAAAACGGGGCAACTCTCCTTGGCGTTGTCACAAACGGTAATCACATAATCGAAAGCCTGCCCGGCAAACTCGCCCACGGATTTCGACCGGTGGCCCGAGATATCGATCCCGATTTCATGCATGGCGGCAATGGCTTCCGGGCGCACTTGGCTGGGTTTTGTTCCGGCGCTCGAGACCTCAAACGCAGCGCCCCCATCGTGCCGAAGCAGGCCTTCCGCCATCTGGCTTCGCGCGGAGTTTCCTGTACAGAGGATCAAAACTCGCATGGCTCATCACCTTTCCCGGAGATCTTGAGGCTCAGGGTTATTCCCCGCGCCCTCGTTGCCCGTGAAATTCTCCTTAGTCCGGATAGATCTCAAGCTTGACTTCAACATGCAGTGTCCCGGAGGACAATGCCGTCTCCAGGGAAAGCGTTTCCACATCTCCTTGCGCATCCTTGCTGAATCGAAGACGCGAATTGGCCGTCTCGCGTACTTGAAAATCGGGTCGTAACCTGCTGGTGGCCCAGCTTTTGTAGGCGTCGGGACCATAGTCGGACTCAAGTTCCCAACTGGCGCTTGCCCCCCACGCCTGAAAAGTAAGCGGGCGTTGCTTCACAAGGCGCGAACCCGGAGGAAGGGTTCGATGTTGGATCTCACTGGCTTCTTGCTGCAAGGACATGTCCGAGCTGAACGTCGGCGTGCAGCTTGGCAGTGTCAGCCAAGCGGCAAATACGGAGACAGCAGTGATTGATTTCAGCAGCCTATTCACGGATGCCCTGTGGCGATGCCTCTTTCGCGACGAACTCTTCGATCTTCTCCTCGATCTGGTCACGAACACGGCGGAAGGCAGCCAACTTTTCAGCCGCCGTACCCGGTGCTGCGGCAGGATCCTCAAAGCTCCAATCGAGGTACCAGATTGCGCCGGGTAGAACCGGGCACTTCTCCCTCACTTTGTCGCAAACCCTGATGATGTAATGGAACCTTTGTCCCAAGAACTGCGCGACATCTTTGGAGTGTTGACCGGAGATATCGATGCCAATTTCCTTCATTACTTCCACCGCAGCAGGATTGAGTTCCGTGGGTTGGGCTCCCCCGCTAAAGGCATCAAAGTGATCCTCGGCAAGATGCCGCAAGAATCCTTCAGCCATTTGGCTGCGGCAAGAGTTCTCCGTACAAACGAACATCACTTTTTGCTTGATCATGGCTCTCCCTCACTATTGGGCACGTCGGCCTTTGGGACGGGAATCGAATCGAGCGCTGCGTGCGGGACCAAAACAACAGAAGCCTCGCGGGGAAGCGACGGGATAAGCCAACGGAAGAGCAAAGTTGCCGCCGCCGCCCCTGCCAACTGAGCGGCCACAAAGCCCGGCACATCGGCGAGCCGAATTCCTGCGAACGTATCGCTGGCAGATCGCGCCAGGGTAACCGCCGGATTAGCGAACGAGGTTGAAGCCGTAAACCAGTAAGCCGCCGTGATGTACGCGCCCACGGCAAAAGGAACCGCTTGGGCCCGGAGCTTTGCGCATCCCCAAATCACGGAAAGCAGTCCGAAAGTCGCGATAAACTCGCTGAAAATCTGGGCCCCGCCGGCACGGACGTGTTGTGAAGTGAAGAACAATGGTTTCCCGAACATCCCATGGGCGGCGGCCACTCCGGCGGATGCTCCAAGGAATTGAGCCACGATGTAACCTGCGGCTTCAGGCCACGTGAGACCACCTTGCCAGGCATCGGCCAGGGTGACGGCCGGGTTGAGATGTGCACCGGAGATGGGCCCAAATGCGAGGATGAGGGCCACCAGCGCGGCGCCGGTCGCTATGGTGTTGGCGAGCAGAGCAATGGCCACATTCCCCCCTGCGAGTCGCTCGCCCATGATGCCGGACCCGACGACGGAGGCAAGCAAAAAGGCAGTGCCCACCGCCTCGGCGACAATCCGGCGTGAAAGGTTAATGCTGTGAGGGAACATATCCCGCCCGAGCCCCTAGCTCCGTGTCCCGTGCCCCGTACCCGGCTTCTTCGCCCGCACGAAGGCGCTCATGAACTTGCCGTCCACCAAAGGCGCAATCGCATCCACATCGATGCCGTTGCTGGAGAGTTGTTCTCGCGCGTCCTCGACGCCGTAGATTCGCGTCGGTTCGATGTTGACGACTTCAAATCCCGCCCGCGTGAGCTTTGCAAGGTATTCGTTTTCCTCGAGCGCTCCCGCCATGCAACCGACCCAGAGCTCCACGCTACGCCGAATGTCAGCAGGAACCTCCCCGCGCACCACGATGTCAGAGACGGCGAACCTTCCCCCGGGCTTGAGCACACGAAATGCTTCTTGCAACACCCGATCTTTGTCAGCAGACAGGTTGATGACGCAATTCGAGATGATCACATCCACGGAATTGTCGGGCAGAGGAATACTCTCCATCTCACCCTTCAGGAATTCCACATTGTCCACGCCGGCTTTCCGCCGATTATCGCGTGCCAGCGCCAGCATCTCGTCGGTCATGTCCAGACCGTATGCCTTGCCCGAGGGGGCTACGCGCTTCGCAGAAAGCAGCACGTCTATGCCGCCTCCCGACCCCAAATCGAGAACGGTCTCGCCGGGTTTCAGTTCGGCCAACGCCGTCGGGTTTCCACAACCCAGGGAGGCTAGCAGAGCCTCTTCCGGGATCTGGCTGGTTTGGCTGCCGTGGTAGAGGTTTGAGGTGATCGGGTCAGAACAGCCTTTCACCGGCGACGCCGCGCCGCAGCAGGAACTGCCGCCTTTGACGACGCGCAACGCCGCCTGTCCATACTTCTCCTTCACCGCTTCTTTGATACTTTGCTCGCTCATTTGCTTTTCCTTTCCGTGCCACCCTTTGGGGCCGATCCGATAGCAACCAGTTCGCCCGGCTCGATGGCCTTGTTCCGGGTGCAGCACTCCGCATACAAAAAGGTCATGACCTCCTGCAAGGCTTCCAGGTTCGCCGAGTACCACAGGAAAGTGCCCTCGCGCCGGACTCTGACGAGCTCCTCATTCTTGAGTTTGTCGAGGTGATGGGAAAGCGTGGAGGCGGGGATTTCCAGCTCGTCCTGGATATCGCCCACCACCAATCCCTGCGGGTGAGCAGTGAGGAGTAGTTGCATGATGCGCAGCCGGGGTTCGGCGCCCATGGCGGCAAACATATCCGCATAGCGGATGACGGATTGGGAGTCCTGGCGAGTTTTCATAATTCGATTATACTAGAAACATACAATTATGCAAGGGGGCGTATCCTATAGTCTCCGCCGACGCCAATGAAGGGCAGTTCCTTCCGATCAGCAAAGTCGAGCCCCACTCGCCCCTACAAGCCGATGTCCTCTCTCCGCTGCTTGATCAAGTGGGACTCGCGTAGCGGCTCCAGGACGCCGTTCTGGAGCTTGCCCTTGTCGAAGTCTTCGGCGGATTCGGCGTGCACAGTCACGGTGACCTTCCCCGCCACGTCGGCGAGGTTGGCGATGGCGTTCCATGCCGAGAACAACTGATTTCGGTGGGCGGAGAACCTGATGTCGATCGTCTTCTCGAGAGGAGAGCCACCGGACGGGGTCGGTCACGCGGGCCACGGGTACTTGGTACTTGCCGTCGCTTCCAAGTGCAGGAGTCGAGCCGGAGTAGTAGCCAAAGAAACTATCGGCAATCCCCTTCGCAATCACCTTCTTCACAACGGCGCTGCTGAAACACGCCCGGTATTACTGGCTGCTCTTGGCCGAGAGCCATCTGACCAGGCGACTTTTCGGTGCCATAGTACGGCGGATTGACTTGCTACCCCTACCAGCGGGCTGCGCGAGTCGGTGATCGGCGAGAATTGTACGGTCACATACGCCCTGGCGAAGGGATCGAGCACGTGGAGACCTCCCCTTGCTTGCTGTGATCTTCCCCGGCCTGGACAGGGTGGCGCGCTAGAAGCAGCCAAGGGTGCTCATGCACTCAGGGGGGAGAGCCCCGAGCGGTTGAAGCCTCAAGTGGGAGCAAATTCGCCGCAGCAGATTCTCCGCCCCTTCGTCGAGAGATGAGAACTTCACACCCACCTGCTGTTTGCTTTTCCAGACGACTTCACCGCGGAACAGCACCCGCTCGCCTTCCCATTCGGTATGCAACTCACATTTCTGACCAGCCTCGGGAAGCTCCCCGCCTTCGAGGCAGCCACCCGAAACCGAAAGGTTAATCAAGGTGACGCTCGAGGTCGCTCCTGTGGCCGGGTTCGTGAGGTGGGCCGGCAACTCGCTGAGATAGCGGGGAAGCCGCCGGCTTTTGCGCTCCGACGCCGGCCTGAGTGGGGGCGAAGGGGCTGCTTCTGTCAGGGCCGTGGGACTCGACGCCTCTCGAAGCTTCGCGGATTTCGGAACGGGGAGGGCCGCGCCCGCTCCTTTCGGCAGAGAGGCCAGGGGCGGCTGCGTCCGCAGCCTGGCACAAAGCTCCTTCAAGCGCTTTTGCCTCTCCATATCGACCGAGAGAAACTGCAGCCCCATCCGTCCTTCCGCATCTTTCCAGACAACGAGTGCTTCAAGTCCCACGTGGGTGCCCTGCCAGTCAAAGTCCAGCTCGCAGTTCTTGCCAACGCTCGGACCCTCCGCGTGTTCGAGTTCACAGCCGCGGGTACTGATCTCCCGAACCGTCACATTTGCACTGACGCTCCCTCCGGCCGGGTGCAACCTACCCGTTACCCCAAACTGGTATCGGGGAACTTTGCGACGCTCGCGCGTCGGCCGCGAGCGTAATGTGGAAGAACCAGAACGTAACAGATATCGCCACCTGTATAGTAGACCCATAATATCTCAACTGGAATTTCCGTTCTTACCTTTATCTTTATGCGAAAACCATAAGTAAGCCGGATTTGATTAACGTGGTTCGAATCGGATTATACTCGCCACCGAGCGTTGGCTCTTGCTCGCCAAGAATGCTAACCAGTCCCTCGCTATTCCAAAATCATAGCCTTAGACGATCTCTGTAACGGTTGGGAACCCCTCCTTCCCGGAGGTTGCTAACGAGTTTATTATGTGGGGATTGTAAATTCCTAGATTACGAAGGTACTAGGAGCCTGCCGGAGATAGATTTTGGCTTCTACCGAGGTGAGGCTCAGGGTTGTTCCGAGACACGGGCTTGTGCTTATCGACAAGATGATGCACAACCGGTCAGCAACGTGGCGCGCAATACGCTGCCAGAAACTGTACGACACTTTGCCTCTATACATTGGGGAAGTCAATTTGTGGCCGAGTCAGTTCCCATTGATTATGCGCGCCCTTTCAGCAGCCATTTCAAGTATTCCGGCAAGGAGTGAAGTTCATCCACATGGTCGGGTGCCGAGTTGCCCGCGAAGCCGATCACTAGCAGCCGGCCCCTTTTCACCTCACTTAGGATCTGTGTTTTCATTGGCCCCCACTTGACCACCGGATGAGGTCTCAGCCCCCACTCCCGCAGGAGGTAATCGGCAGTTTCTGTGGTGCTTGCGAACGTCCCGGGGAAGATTTCCGAGTGGGTGATGATCAGACGCTTTTTCCCGGCGATGGCGTCGAGGCCGATCTGCAGCCAAATCTGAAGATTATCTGTTTGGATCTGGGATTCGGTCGGGCCCGACGTGCCATTTGCGTAACCTGTGTGAACCCCATCAATGCAGAGCACACGAAGGACTCGTCTATAAGATGGAGGGTCTTTCAGAATCTCCCGCAACGCCCCGCAGCCCGCGCTCCACCCTCCCAGATCCACCTCGCCAAACTTCAACCCACTCCTCCTCTCGGCCTCAGCGATTAACTTCGGAAATCGCAGGGGGTCCGCAAAGAGTTTTGCATAAGTACTCGAACCAAGCCCAGCCTGGACGCTAACCACAGCCATTTTCCGCTGGTGTGCGACTGCAACCTCGGGGAGCCAGTCACCGCCATGAAAGAAAAACAGCAGCTTCACGCCCTGAGCGTTCTTGACCCTCTCCGGGACGAACAGCGTGCCCAGTCCAAGACCCACTCGCAGGCCGGGGGGCATTTCCTTGGTCAGCCGCGGATGCTCTCTGGTGTGCTCCACCATTGGCGATGGATTCTGCAGCATCTGCGCCATGAGGGTGGAAGGGAGAAACAGCAGGACTAGAATCCGTGAGGTAGTCGCCATCTCTGACTCCAGAGGGGTTGCCGTTGGCCTTCTGACTTGTTGCCGGGATCTTTTGCGCAATGGCACGGCATCGTGCAGGCATAACCACGCACATGCCGGAACACTCGTTCACGCTAGACCATCGCCAGACTCCAAAAGGCTGCGGGGACTGTATCACCACGATCATGAGTGGGCAAGATGACCCCACGGTTTCAAAAATGCGGCACAGCGAAACGCAGAAGTGCAGCGGCCCGACATATACCTGAAGGGGTGTGTCCCACGTATGAGGTTACGGCAAACTCATGGAAGCTGGAACAATACATTGGGGCGAAATGAGACCTCTCACGCCGAAATCCGACCGGGGCCAGGCGGTGGGCCAATTGATGGGTAAGCGACCTTTCATTCCCAATCCACTTTGTGTGCGCCCAGCACCCGCGATGCGCGCAGGAGTCCTTGGGGAAATCTTGGTCTGTTGCCGGGACCACTTCGCGCTCGATCCAGCACGGAGAGGTTTTGTTGCCGATGGCACTTCCGCGGACCCCTCACGGAACCAACCCCCGCGTGGAGGAGTGAAAGACCATCCGACCAGAACCAGTCGAGCGCGGCGCGGAGCAATGGCTGACGAGTCCGGGTTCCAAGTGCTTTGCGTTTGGGCGTGCTTCATTCCCAATCAGGCTTAAGTCGACAGGAACGAGGTGCATCTCCGGGATTTCAAGAAGTGCTTCCTGACTTTCGACGAGCACTTGAAAGAGTACTTCATCAGTCGGTGCGCCCTCTTAATCAATCCGAGGGTTCGCGATGGAGGCGGTTAGTACCAACGTACTATTGCAGCAGGTGGCCGTGAGGGACATCTTGGCATCATGGATGAGCGAGACTCTCCCCCTTTGGCGGTCAGGCTGGCAGTGCGTGCCATCCTCTATAGCCTTGGACTTCTGGGATTAGTCGCTGCTTTGAACAAATTAATGCATTACGTTTGATCGCCGGCCGGAGAACAAGAAGTCTGTGCTCTACCATCTCGTCAGAGGACAAACACGCCGGGCACTGAGCAAGCAGGACCGGAAAAAAATCAAGTTTGCCGATCGTCTGATAGCTCTTATCCGTAAGGTCGTCCTGTATGACGCGTTCCGCCAATGGATGTGACCATTGCCCCTGCCAAGCTCACCGCTGAGGCGCAAGCTGTGGCGAAGGAGGCCATCGTGAAGAAGTGGGGGAAGTATTTGCCTGTGGTGGCTTTGCTGTTGTTTCCGGGTGGGATGTTTATCATCGGCGCCTGGTTGGCAGTGGGGCATATCCGCTACGGCGATGGCTTTGCCGAAGATTACAGGAAGGGCTTTGCCGACTTCTGCAAAAGGAAGGAGGAAGGCAGATGACCTTCAATCCGTTGGCAACCCGTAGCATCGGACCGACTTAATTTCGCCTTCTGGCGCGTTTTCCTCGGCGTCTCCAACGGGCAAGGGGGAATCCAAATAGGGGCAAAAGAAAGCCCCTTCCTGACGGACACACACCAGCGTTTGCGGCTGAGTCCGAGGAGTTTTGGGCTCAAGCGACAAACGCATGCGGGTCGTGGCCTTAAGCCCGGCTATGCGGCCGGAGCTGTGACTTGTGCCTCGCTGGCTTTTGCCTGGGCATCTACAGTGTAAACCACAACCGCCTTTTTCCCGCCCTTCACGGCCGTGGCATGGATTGAACTCAGATTGACACCTTTGGCTGCGAGCTTCTCCAAGTACTGCGCCAGCGCACCGGGCTTGTTCGCCAGCTCGTGTTGCTCCGCCCCAGTCTCCTGGTATGCAAGCTTGGCTTCGTCGAGGACCTTCTTTGCTCGCTTGGCGTCTTCGACCACAAGGTGGATTGTCCCGGCGGCCCCTTGGGCCGTTCCTAAGAGCGCCAGGATATTCACTTTTGCGCTCCCCAGCGCTTTCGCGATCGCCGCAACTGCGCCGGGCTGATTCTGAACGGTGATTGTCAACACTTTGGTCTTGGCCATCTCTTCGCCTCCCAGTGGTTATGCCGAGAGATTATACGCCTTAGAATTCAAACCGGCACGCTGGACTTGAGGTGCTGACGTGAGCCCGCGGGTCATCGACCCTTGCGCCAACCGAAGGACTGAAGTCATTGCGGGCTTGTTCATGCAGCCGACACACGGCCTAGGAGACTCCGGCCGCCCCATTGAAACTTCTCCAATCACACCATATACTGACCCGCCTAAATGCACCTGGCAGACACCCTCGCCGCCGATGCCAAAGGCTCGACACATCTGAAGGAAGACAGGACGGCTGAGCACCCACAGAGGGAGCGGTACGAGCGAGTCATCGAACCCCGGTCCGCCAGTGGGCGGAGAATGGTAGCAATCACTCAATGCGAGGAAACCCATGAGACCGACTCTGAGACTGTTGCAGCAAGAACTGATCGACAGAATCATCGCCGAGGCGCGGGAGGTGCTGGGCAAGTTGGGCGTCGAGATCCATAACAAGGCCGTACTCAGCCTGCTGGCCGACCATGGCGCCGATGTGGACGCCAGCACCTGTAATGCCCGCTTGACTGGAGCCATTATCGATAAAGCGCTAAACACCGTCCCTCGTACTTTTAAACTCTATGATGTCCTGGGCAACGAAACACATGACTTTCAGGGGAACAACGTATATTTCACTCCCGGCTCCACCGCGCTCAATATCCTGGACACCCGGACCGGTGACATGCGCAGGCCCACGACGGCGGATTACATTCGTTACGTGAAGTTGATGGGCGGCCTCGGGCACATCGCATCGCAAAGCACCGCCATGATCCCCGCCGATGTTCACGAGAAAATCTCGGACAGCTATCGACTCTATCTGAGCCTTCTGTACGGAGAGAAGCCGGTGGTAACGGGGGCTTTCACGATCGAGTCGTTTGAGATCATGAAGGACCTGCAACTGGCCGTCCGAGGAAGCGAGCCGGCGCTGCGGGCCAAACCCCTCACCATCTTTTCCTGTTGCCCCACTGCGCCGATCAAGTGGAGCGACGTGACCAGCCAGAACTTGGTCGACTGCGCGCGCTGGTCAATTCCGGTGGAGCTGATCTCCATGCCGCTTTCCGGGTTCATGGCGCCCGTCACGTTGGTGGGAAGCCTGGTTCAGCAAACCGCCGAGAATCTGAGTGGCGTGGTGATCAGCCAGCTCGTGAACCCCGGCGCGCCGATCCTGTACGGAGGCTCGCCGGCCATTTTCGACGTCCGGTTCGAGACCACTCCCATGGGCGCGGTGGAGACCATGATGCTCGACTGTGCGAACAGCGAGATCGGGAAGCGCCTGGGCATGCCCACTCAGGGTTACATTGCCTTGAGCGACGCGAAACAACTGGACGCGCAAGCGGGGCTCGAGACGGGCGTCGGCGCGACCCTGGCGGCGCTTTCGGGAATCAACAGTATCTCGGGTCCGGGAATGCTGGATTTCGAAAGCTGCCTCAGCCTGGAGAAGCTTGTCCTTGATGACGAGATTTGCGGCATGACGTATCGCCTGTTGCGCGGGATCGAGCCGCGGGAGGATTTCCCGTCGATTCCCATTCTTGAGGAATTGCGCCGCGAGAAGCATTTGCTCATTGCTGATCACACCCGCCGCTATTTGCGAGAGGAAATCGGTTTCCCCGGGATGGTCATCGATCGGGCCAACCGCGAGAGGTGGGCCGCAGATGGCCATCTAACGTTAAGAGAGCGCGCCGGGCTGGAGGTCTCCCGGCTCGTTGAGCGCTACAAGCCCTCACGTCTGCCCGCGGAAGCAAGATCGGAGCTGACACGCCTGATGGCCGCAGAAGCCCGGCGCTACGGCATGGAAACGCTGCCAGCAGAGTGATTTGAGGTACGTTGGGGCAGAGGACGGGGTTTACTGCCCGGTTCACGCCGATCCCAAAGCAGGAAGTCAAGTTGGTCCGTGAACTCCGTTCCTGAAGCCGGAATCCGGGTGAAAGCCCTAACCCGGGCAAGGTCGGGATCGGGGCCCATTATCTCCAATTTCATGCCAGACAAGGCAGAACCCCAGGTGGCTTTAGAATCTCAGTGAAAGGCAGCTCAAGCCGCCATCCATTTTTTCGAACTCGGACATCTCGAGCGAGAGGACCGCGTAACCGAGTCGCTCCAAGGAGTCCCGCAGGCCGGGAAAGCCAGCCGGGACCAGCACGCGATCGTTGTTGCGCAAACAATTGGCGGCATAACTCTCTGTGGCATTCACGCGGACGAGATTGAAACTACGGAAATGGGCGTGCCGGGACAACTCTTCGCTCACAACCAGACGGTTGTCGCCCAGATAAGCGAGATCACTCTTCAGGTGCAGAACGTTGTTCATTCCCCGAATGTCCACAAATGACGAAGTGTGACCCTCACGCGCCAGGAGTTCCGCTAGCTGTTGGCCGCCCTCAGGGTGGTATAGGAACATTCACCTTTGACGGCAAGGTGAACCTCGAGGGTTCGCTTACCGCTGTGGACGGGGGCACGGTTGGTACGACAACCTTTACCGGCACCTATGCGGTGAACGCGGACGGGAGTTGCAGCATGTCACTCCTGCAATCCGACGGAAGCACGCCGAACCTTGCGTGTGCCTTGACCTCCGTGGGGCCACTGGGTGCCGATGGGTTGCAGGCTCTGGTAACCAATCCGGGACCAACTGGGACGGATAACAGTACTAATTACGCAGTCACCGCGACGGGGGTGAGGCAGAGCCCGGTATCTACCCCCAATCCCATAATGCCCTTGCCAAAAGCGTAAAATCACTGCCTCTGCGAACGGGCGGGTGGCGCCGACATCGTTCTGTAATGTCCGCGACCAGCGAAGCTGGCAGGCGCAAATCGCAGACTTCAAACACCGATGTCGGCGCCAGCCCGCGCTACACATATGACGGTCAGCAAGAGCCTCGGCGGCCCCCTCGCTAGGTAGGATAGACAGCCTATCCACCGTAAGGGACCATGACGGAAATGTACGATAAGGAGAGAATTGTTATGCCGAAATTCATGGTCACTCACACGTTACCCCCCAAGGGCTTTTCGCGCGACCAGTTCTGTCAGGTCGTCGTCGCCACCCAACAGGACCCGAATGTCAAATGCCACGAAAGCTTTGCGAACCTGACCGAAGCCAAAGTCTTCTGTTATTGGGAAGCACAGCGGCCGGAGCCGCTCATCGAGTGGTTTAAGAAGATGAATGTCCCCTACGACACTATTACCAAGCTGGAGCATATCGCCGAAGGTCCCGTCGTGAAGGACGTTTGACCCTGCCGGTTTGTTGATTGTTGGCCCCGCATCGGCTTGGCGGCATACATGGTGTGCAGGCAGGGCGCATCGAATCCGCTCAGCCACAAACGGCCGGGTGCCTCAATCTCGCCGCACGACCACGTAACCGGCGGCTCCGTATGAGACCTAGGCCAGCGAAGCGCAGTTGTTGATCCAATCGCCCCATCCCAACGCAAATCCGGCGCCGCCCCCGAAGGCCCGCCGCGCGTAAACATAGAACCCGCCTGCTTGCGGCACCATAACGGCGAGGTCTGTCACCGAGACCGAACCGAGCAAAGCGTAGATCCCACCGATAACCCAGACAGCCAGAATCAGGCGAAAATTGCCGAGTTGGGCGGCTATCGTTCCGGGAACTGGAGAGTCTATTCTTCTTTGACGAGGAGATGGATGAGCGCCTTCCGTTTCACATGCTCGACCCAGTTTAGCGCCACTGCGGAAAATCTGCTAGAGGGGTTTGGACCTTACGAATAGGGTTTTAAGGGACTGGCAAAAAAGTTGCACCTAACCTGCAATGGCTGCCAGCGTAACCGATCATCTATGGACAATCGCGGGATTGCTGAACGCGGGAACCTCGGCTTGATTGCGACCGCTATGGGTTGTGGTTTGAGATTGACAAGACACTAGGGATTGTGCTAGAGGTATTACGAACGGGGGGGAATCGGCTTCCCTCCCATTCCCGACTCTATTCGAATAAATGGTGAGGCATATTGACAACCACATGTCTTCCTGGAAAGTCATTGCGCTGATTAACGACGAAATCGAAGCCGTTACTGGCCCAGATGCTCAAGACCGGCCGGGCGCCCACGAAGAGATGGTCTGGCAAGGGACCGCTGCTGACAAAGGCGAAGCCCTCCAAAGTGCAGAGAAAGCCGATCCCAGGGTTGACCTC
>Ga0326728_10005431_pt1 | contig 35789 bp, 26 predicted proteins | sample MB3enrmetagenome_FD_207602 | JGI IMG/M metagenome (GOLD analysis project Ga0326728, IMG submission 207602) | Lab enriched peat soil microbial communities from McLean, Ithaca, NY, United States - MB31MN | ecosystem: Environmental > Terrestrial > Soil > Wetlands > Peat | place: USA: New York...
TGGCCTTTTTGGACGACAAATTGGACGAGGCCGGCGATGATTATGAAAACGCCTTGCACTGGGACCCTGGCATCGAGGAAGCCTGGTACAAGCTGGCCCTCGTCCAGATTGCTCTCCACCGCACCGAGGATGCCTTCCGCACCATCGGCGCCGCCCGGGCCAGGTTCCCCCAAACGTTCCTGGGGGAGTTTTACACCGGCGTGGCCCGAATGCGTGTCAAGAATTACTCCGAGGCCATCCGCAATTTCGCCGCCGCCGAAGTCATCGCCCTCGCCGCCGATCCCGGCCTGCTCGATTCCCAGTTCTACTACAATTACGGCGAGGCCTGCGAACGCAACCAGGAATACAAGCGCGCCGACGAATACCTGCAAAAAAGCATCAATCTCAATCCCGACTTTGCCCTGGCCCTCAATTACCTGGGCTACATGCTGGCCGATCGCGGCGAACAACTCTCCCGCGCCCGTGCCTTGATTGAAAAAGCCGTCCGCCTCGAACCCAAAAACGGCGCCTACCTCGACAGCCTGGGCTGGGTGTTGTTCAAACAAAAGCAGCCCCGGCAAGCCCTCCCCTGGCTCCTCAAAGCCGTGGAGGATTCCCCAGAACCCGACGCCACCATCCTCGACCACCTGGGAGAAGTCTATAGGGCCCTGGGCCAGCCCGCCAAAGCCATCGAAGCCTGGAAAAAATCCCTCTCCATCGAATCCAACCCTGATGTCAAGAAAAAGCTTGACCTCTGCTCGGGCGGGGCCTGACGGCGATGCCTTCCCATTTCTCCATTCACTACACCGTGGAAGAAGCGCGCGCCCTCCTCCCTGCCGTCCGCCAATGGCTCGAGGAACTCGGCCGCCTCCAGGTTCGCCTCAACACCCTCGGCAAACGCGTCGGCCAGCTCCTGGCTGCCGGCGATGATGTGGGCGGCCCGTCGGTCAACCAGTTGGTCAGGACCCTCGCCCAATGCAAAACAGTCCTGCAGCGCTTCCGCTCCCGTGAAATCCAAATCAAGGACTTGGACCGCGGCCTGCTGGACTTCCCTTCCTGGCGCGACGGCCGGGAAGTCTTCCTCTGCTGGGAAAAGGACGAGGACGACATCGCATTCTGGCACGATCTGGAGGCCGGTTACGCCGGCCGCGAGCGCCTGTAAAGCTGGAAATCAAAACTCCGAATCCGCCCGCTCAAAGACCCCCATAATGATCGAGAACGACTGTTGCTCGTTCGCCAGGTTCAGATCCACCGTGAACTGGTTTGTGGTGTTGGGGCGCGACACGGCGTGCCCATCGAAAAACAAAATGTCCGCGAATTTCCGCTGGTGATGCGTGCTCGGCGTGACGTTGAACATGCTCCAACCCGCCGGACACAGAAACTCCGTGTCCATGGCCAGCGCGCGGATCGGCTGGCCGCGGCTGTTGTTGCCCAAACTATCCAGTTTGATGTCCGTCGGCGGAGTCAAGGTGCCCGGCCTGTCGAACAAGTTCGTGTTCCCCGCGTGGCGATAGTAATAGCTGCCTTGCGCCTGCCCAACGCCCACCTGCGCCAGTTCCGCGTCTTCGTTCAACGGCTGATCGCTGCCCGGACAAAACAGCACCTTGGGCTGGCTCGCCAAGGCTCCCGGCAACATCAGCCCCAATCCCACCAGATTCGTGGGCGCGCGGCCGGCGATTGATAGGAGACTGGTCGGCGCGCCGCTGGACGTATAAAGGTCGAACGGGTTCAAGATCGGCGGCGCTTTCGGGCCGTAGGGAATCAAACCGCCATAGTCCGTCGAGTAGTTCCGCACCGCCACGCCGATTTGCCGCAAGTTGGATATGCAGGCGATCCTCTTGCTGTTCGCCTTGGCTGAACCCAGCGCCGGCAGCAAAAGGGCGGCCAGGATTGCGATGACGGCCATGACCACGAGCAACTCCACCAGCGTGAACCCCCGCTCCGCCAAAGTTGATCGCGCCGCCCGCATCGTCTCTCCACTCACGACGGCGGCGGCGGCGGCAGCACCTGCCGCGCCTGATAAAACCGCTGCTGCGGGCTTGGCGTCGGATCGACGAACGAGGCCGTCCCCGAATTGTTGGTCACAGTCACCACGCTCGACCAATTGGACCGCGGCAGGGCAAAATTGGTCGTCGCGAGGATTTGGAAAATCTGCCCCGGCTGGCTCAAGAGAGTTGCCCCAAACTGGCCGTTGCTCAGCGTGGGATTGAGCAAGCAGGGAATGTTCCACAACTGCACATTGCCAATGTCCCAAAATCCTCCCTGATCCTGACTACTGAGGGGTTGAGGTTGAAACTCGATGCCAATATGCCGTCCCGCCCATGGATCGCTGGCCTGCACTGCCGGAATGCTCAGTTCGTATTGAAGAAAGCTGGTGTCGCTCGTGAACACATTCGTATCGTTCACGATATTTGTGAATGCCACCGTCTGCATGTTGCCATCGTCATCCCGATAATATAGGCTCATCTGCAGGATCGATCCCGGCTCCATATAACCATACTCGGTGCCCACGACGAATCCGGCCTGCAATTGATAAGACTGCCCCACGACAAACGTTGCGGTGAACGTGTTCGAAGAACCGGCCGAATCCACCGCGTCATAATCCAGGAACAACGCCAGCCCGCTGTCCTCGAAAATGTAAGCCGCTTGCGGCCCGTCGCAGTTGAGGATGTAATCGCCGCCGTCGCCCGGAAAATTGCCAAAGACGCCGATTGCCCCGTAGTTATCCTGGGGCGACGCCTCCCAACAAATCATGTTTGTCGCCACATCGATGGTGTAATCCGTGACCACCGGCAAACTAAAGTAAGGATTGGGAACGTAAATGGATTGCGCCCGGACTGCGTTGCACCCCAATAGGACCAGGGCGGCGCCCAAAAGGGTGCGGCTAAGAATCTTCATGCTGCAAATGGTTTTCATTGGATCGGAGTCGGGAAAATCAGCTCTTGCGTCCTCAGACCTGGCCTGCGACAGCCCTTAAAATCATTCCCGGGCGACACCATCGCTGACACAACAACATGGCTCATAACATGCCGGTTCGACCCCCTCCACGCAAGCCGCAACTTCACTTCACAGTCGTGGCAAAATTGGTTTCCGCGCTGCCGCGCGGCCCGGAAAACCCGATCGTCGCCGTCCAGTCCCCCGCCATCTGCGGGTCCAGGGTCGTGCGATATTGCCCCGGGGTTGCCGTGCGCATGACTTTGCCCATGCTGTGCATCACCATGTCGGGCATTTTCATCTCAAGTTGGAGGGTGACGTCCCCCACGTCCGTCAATTGGCCTTGCCCATTGCGAAACTCGATGAACAAATCATTGCCGGCGGCCCGCAATTGATCCCCTTGCGTGAACAAGTTGGCCGTCAACTCATGCACTCGGACCGTGGCAAGGGGCTTGCTCGAAATAGGGCGGACAGGCAGTCCTTGGTGAGTCGTCCGGCTCCAGACAAGGTAGCCCCACAAACCAAGCACGAACAGGACCGGCAGTGCGTAAAGGATTTTAAGGCCTGTTCTCATCTGGCCCCGGGCCGTTTGCCCGCTTCCTTACAGGGGCTAAAACCGCGCTTTGCGTTGGAACACGTCCGGATGCTGTGAAAATGTTTCATGGCCGGGGCAAATGCTTGGGCCAGCAGCATGGGAACTCAAGGCAAATCACGCCAACCGTTCCTTTTGTGCTTGTTGACTTGCCCAAAGTGGCCGAAAATCATCCCGGTATATCGTTATGACACGTCAGAAGGTCTTGGACCTGTATTTCATGGAGGCGCGCGCCAGGCTGATCGACCTGGCCGCGTTTCTGGACCGCGTGGATAGGGCCGAGGGCGGGGACGATTTCCGCATCAAGGCCTTTCGGCGCGCCGTGGCGGAGTTGCAGAAACCCGGACCCCAACGGGCCAAAAACGTCCTGCTGAGCTTGAGCGATCCAACCACCGAACCGATCCCGCGAGCCACGACCAAGGCGGCCGCCGGCGCATGGCCGGATGCTCCGTAGCCCATTTGGCCTTATGCGCTACATCGAACCTCATGCTCACATGGTCAGCCGCACGACCGACGACTACCTGGCCATGGTCACGGCAGGTTGCCAGGCGGTTTGCGAACCGGCGTTCTGGGCGGGTTTTGACCGCCGGTCTGTGGAAGGTTTTTACGACTACTTTTGCCAATTGACTGACCACGAGCCAAAGCGCGCCGCGAAATTCGGCCTCCCGCATTTTTCCTGGCTCTGCATCAACCCCAAGGAAGCCGAAGACGTAAAACTGGCCGGCGAAGTCATCGACATCATTCCCCAATTCCTTGACCGGCCCAACGTCCTGGGCATCGGCGAGATCGGCCTCAACAAAAACAGCCGCAACGAGCTGGCGGTGTTCGAAAAGCACGTCGATTTTGCGGCGCGCCATCAGCAATTGATCCTCATTCATACCCCCCATCTGGAGGACAAGCGAAAGGGCACACAACTGATCGTCGATGCTCTGAAAAGTGACCGCAGAATCGAGCCTGGACGCGTCATTATCGATCACGTCGAGGAACATACGATAGAGATGGTGCTGAACGCGGGTTTTTGGGCCGGGATGACCCTCTACCCGGAGTCCAAATGCACCGCGGCGCGTGCCGGGGACATGATCGAGCTTTACGGACGCGAGCGGTTGTGGATGAACAGCGCCTGCGACTGGGGGGTGAGCGTGCCGCTGGCCGTTCCGCGCGCCGCCCTGGAAATGCGCCGGCGCGGGCACGCCGCCAAAAAGGTGGACGAATTGATCTACCAGAACCCCATGCGGTTCCTGAGCCAATCGGCGAAATTCAACCTCCCAGCTTGAGGCGCGGGCAAGCCCTGGCCTGCTCATGAAACTGAACCATGATCTCCATCTGGCCTATTGCACCAACATCCATCCCGCCGAATCGTGGCCTGAAACCCTGTCCGCCTTGCAGAACTTCACCCTCGCCGTGCGCGACCGCGTTTGCCCCGCCAAGCCTTACGCCATCGGCCTGCGTCTTGGCGACCTCGCCTCGCGGCAATTGAGCCAGCCCGACGCCCTGCGGGAATTTCATCGCTGGCTGGATCGGAGCAATTGTTACGTCTTTACCATCAACGGATTTCCCTATGGCCGCTTTCACGGCCGGCGCGTCAAGGAACAGGTTTATCGCCCCGATTGGACTTCCGACGACCGCGTCGCTTACACCAATCGGCTCTTCGACCTGCTGGGCCGGCTTGTGCCGGCAGGGATCGAAGGGAGCGTGAGCACGGTGCCCGGCTCGTTCAAGGAATTCATCGCCACGGAGGACCAGCTTGCCTTGATTCGGGCAAACATTTTCCGGTGTGTCGAGCATGTCGCCCGGGTCAGCGGCCAAACCGGGCGCCGTCTCCATCTCGGCCTTGAACCCGAACCGCTCTGCCTTTTGGAGACCACGGAAGAAACGCTTCAGTTCTTCGATCGTCTGCGCGCCGCGCATTCCAACGACAGCCGCTTGGAAGAGTTCCTCGGTGTCAATTACGACACCTGCCATTTGGCCGTCGAATTCGAGGCCCCGGCCGCGTCGCTGGCGAAGTTGCGGCGGCATGGCATCAAAATCAGCAAACTCCACCTCAGCTCGGCCCTCAAGCTGCGCGCCGCTCCGGAGAACGTGGCCCGGCTGGCTGCCTTTGCCGAGGATACCTGGCTGCATCAGGTCGTGTGCCGCGCCGCGGATGGCAAGCTGACCCGGCACCGGGACCTGCAGCCCGCCCTGGCCGCGCCGGCATCGGCAGCGGACGAATGGCGCGTTCATTTCCACATCCCGTTGCACAGCCCCCCGGCGGCCTGGTTCGGCAATACCACAGATCACCTGCTGGGGGTCTTGGATGTGCTCCAGGCCGATCCGCAACTGTGTTCCCACCTGGAAATGGAGACCTACACTTGGGAAGTTCTCCCGCCGGAGTTGAGGAACCAAAGCGTTGTGGGGCAACTGTGCCTGGAATATGAATGGTGCCTCAACGCCTTGAAGGGCAGGGGACTGGCATGAATTTGACCCGGCCATCCAAACTTCGCGCGTTCCTGGTTCTGGGACGAATCTCGAATCTTCCCACCGTATGGTCCAATTGCCTGGCCGGCTGGTGGCTGGCCGGCGGCGGGCCTTGGATGGGCTTGCTGGCCGTGTCCATCTCGGTCTCCTTTCTGTATCTGGGCGGGATGTTTCTGAACGACGCCTTCGACGCGGGATTCGACCGGAACCACCGCCGCACTCGGCCAATCCCGTCGGGCGTGGTGACGGAAAGGGAGGTTTGGGTCTGGGGCTTTGCCTGGCTGGCGCTGGGTATGGCCGGTTTGGCCTGGCTGGGCGCAGCCACGGCGGTGTGGGCGTTGCTGCTGGCCGGCTGCATCGTGTTCTACAACGCCATCCACAAAATCATGGTCATCGCGCCCGTCTTGATCGGCGCCTGCCGGTTTTTGGTCTATGTGGCGGCGGCCTCGGTGGGGTTGAACGGCGTGACGGGCGAGGCCATTTGGAAAGGGCTGGCTTTGGCCGGCTACATCGTGGGTTTGAGCAGCCTGGCTCGCAAGGAAACCGCCCCAGGCCGCCTCCAATACTGGCCGTGCATCCTTCTGGCCGCGCCCCTTCTGCTTGCCGGCCTGGCCGATGACGGGCCGGACCAGGAGGCGGCGGCCTTGTGCTCGGTCCTCCTGATTCTTTGGGTGGTCTGGACCCTGCTCCAGGTCCTGGGACGGGAGCATCCCAACGTCGGCCTCGCCGTCTCCCGCCTGCTGGCGGGCATTGCCCTGGTGGACCTGCTGGCGGTGGCGGACTTGTCCCATCCGGCGGCGGCGGTCTTCCCGGCCTGGTTTCTGCTGGCGCTGTTCCTGCAGAGGTTCGTTCCGGCCACCTGAAGGGCCGCCATCGCTTGACACGGATTCTTTTATGGATTCTGCAAAATATTTGACTCAAGTATTCGCGTTTTCATCCGTTATGGAGTATAATGAATTGTGAGGATGATTAGCATGAAGACTAAAACGAAAAGCTGGAGTCGGAAGAAGATCCACGACAGGTTCGCGGGGATGCTGAAGCAGGACGGCACGCCAATGTCCCGCCAGCAAATCCACATGGCCCGCAAAAAGGCGCGTGGCGTTTGTTTGACCTGCGGCAGGCCGGCCATCGGCGTTTACTGCCTCAAGCACACCATTGCGGCGCGGGAACGCATGCGGCAAAAACTGAAGTATCGCCGCCGCCTGCGCAATTCTTCGAGCTACCTGTTGGAGAAGCAAGTCCGGTCCAAACGGAACCATGCGGTGGTGCGCCGCGCCCAGCCGCGAAGCAAGGCGGCGCTCTCCCGGCGTTAGGCTGCCGCGCTGCCCGGTAAACGATCTCTCGCGTTCCAGAGCCACAACAGCAGCAACAGGCAAAAAGCCGCCCCGGCGCCAACCGGCATGACCCGAAGCAGGCTGGCGGGGTCGTGTCCCAACATCATCAAAGCCGACCAATAGACCACACCGAACACGCCGTAAAAAACGGCCGGCGTGAACCAACGGCTGGCCAGGCTCCACATGGCAATCGCTTGCCCAAGCCCCACGAAGGCCATGGTGATCGTGTAAGGAATCAACATGCCGGCCGCATGCGCATTGGGATGCCCCGTAATGAGCTGCACCAGAAAACTCCGTAGAACAATCATGGCGGCCGCTCCGCAACCCAGTCCAACCCCGTACAAACTCAGCAGAATGCGCTGATCGGATAGGGCCTCTGCCTCCCTGCGGCCTGAACGTGACGTGAACATGACGTTGAGCAGCGGCAGCATCACGATGGGAAGATTGCTGGCCCACCGCCCCGCGTACTGGTATTCGCCAAGGGCGTCCCCCGAAAAAAACTTCTGCGCCACCATCGCGTCCCCCGAAAGAAAGAAGTAGTTCCCGGCCACGTAGGCCCCGGTGACAAGCAGAAAATGGAGAAATTCCCGGTTCCAGGGCGAAATGCGCTCGGCACCATGGCGGAAAATGTCCTTCCACCAGTACAACAGCGACAAATTGGCCAGCAGCGAAAGCGTGACAGCCGTCAGTGCCATCTCCGCGGTGGCGATTCGCTGCGTCAGGATCCAGACGAAAAGGAACTTCATACCCGCGGCGAGCACCCCGATCAGGGCAATCCGCTTAAACCACGCCATTCCCTGGCAGAGCGCCACCGCCAGCCCCGACCACACGTTCACCAAAAGGGAAACCAGCGCCAACAGCATCAGGCTCGTGCGGAAACCGAAAAAGCGCGCCAGCGGATCCGCCAGGACCAGCGCCAGCACCGACCCGGCGATGGTGGCTTTGAACAGGAATATTTGACAGCCGGCCAGCAGCCCCTGCAGCCGCGCTTCGTCATTCCGCCCGCGAAAATGGGCGATGTAATGGACCAGCGACGTGCTGACCATCGACAGGGGAAGACCGAGCAATGCGATGTAAGTCAGGATCGTGCTGCTGTACCCATACTCCGCCTTCGAGAGCCGATGCCCGATCACGATGCTGAAAGCGAGGTGGCCCAGGCTGCCAATGAAGCCAAGGACCGACCATACAATGCCGCTGCGCCACAATCTCACCCCTCTCCTTATGCGGAGGGGCTGTTCCCCTGTCAACGGCAAAGCATGACACTGCTTGAAATCGCGGGGCGCACCCGCTACGGTTCACGGCGGCATGAGCAGTTCTTGCATTCAAAATCTTTTCGCCCAACGCATCGGCGGCAGCGACTACGGAAAATCCACCGCCCTCTACAAGTTTGAAAAGATCAAACGCGCCAAACGCGCCGCCCTCCTGGCCCATCCCGGCGCCGAGATCATCGACTTGGGCGTCGGCGAGCCTGACGAGATGGCCTTTCCCGAAGCGGTGGCCAAACTGGCCGAGGAAGCGCGCCGTCCCGAAAATCGCGGCTACGCGGACAATGGCGATTCCGTGTTGAAGGAAGCCGCCGCCCGTTGCCTGGAAAAAGTTTACGGTGTGCGTGGCATTGATCCGGCGACCGAAGTCCTTCACTCCATCGGCAGCAAAGCCGCCCTCTCCATCCTCCCGGCGGCGCTGGTGGACCCGGGCGATTACGTTCTCATGACCACGCCCGGCTACCCCGTGTTCGGCACCCACGCCAAATACTACGGAGGGCTGGTGCATCATTTGCCCTTGCTGGAAGGCAATGGCTTTCTCCCCGACCTGGACTCCGTCCCTCCCCAGGTGCTGCGCCAGGCCAAGGCGCTGGTGCTGAATTACCCGAACAATCCCACCGGCGCGGCCGCCACGCCGGAATTCTTTGCCCGCGTGGTCGCCTTCGCCCAAAAAAACCGCCTGGCGGTCATTCATGATGCGGCCTATGCCGCCCTCGTTTTCGAAGGCAAACCGCTCAGCTTCCTGGCGACGCCCGGCGCCAAGGAGGTCGGCGTGGAGCTTCATTCCGCCAGCAAAAGTTTTAACATGACCGGCTGGCGTTGCGGCTTTGTGGCCGGCAACGAACTGCTGGTCCGCGCTTACGGCGATGTCAAAGACAATACCGACTCGGGACAATTCCTCGCCATCCAGCACGCCGCGGCCTACTGCTTCGAACACCCTGAGATCACCGAACGGATTGCCGCCAAATACTCCCGTCGCATGACGGGGCTGGTCGGAGTTTTACAGCGATGCGGCTTTAGGGCCGCCAAGCCCAAGGGCTCCTTTTACCTTTATGTCAAAGCGCCCAAGGCAGCGGCGTTGGGCAAGGGAGAACACCGCGAATTCAAAAATGCGGAGGAAGTTTCACAGTGGCTTATCGCGGAAAAATTGATCTCGACTGTGCCTTGGGATGATGCCGGGGCTTACTTACGCTTCAGCGTCACCTTCGCCGCCAGGGACAGGCCGGATGAAGAGCGGGTCCTGCGCGAAATCGCAGGCCGGCTGGCGGAGGTGCGGTTCGAGTTTTAAGGGTGCCGCGAGAATTTATTGCAGAGGAAAATCATCCGTCCGGAAAGGAGAGGCCGGCAGGCCCGCCTTGTTGTAAAGATTGACCACCGGATAGCTGGCCCAGCCATACCGCGCCGCGAAGGGGTGCCGCACCTGCGTGCTGTGAACGAGCACTTGGTCCGATCCTTTAATCTCCGCATTGGCCCAGACAAACTTTCCGTCCGGGCCGCAAATGGCGAAGCCTGTCAGATCACCGCCAATCGCTTCAAGGCCGCCGGCCACGTGGTCGAAGGTCAACACGATCTGGTTCGCTTCAATTTTCACCCGTTTCAGGACGGGACCGGAATACTCAATCGTCTGGTGATAGGCAATGCCGCGCGCCGCCAGCGCCAGCCGCGCGCCGACGGGCTGCTTGTGGGTGGGATGAATATTGTGCTGATCTCCAACATCCGTGATGACAGCCATCCCCACATTGGGCAGCGTCTTGGTCGCTTTAAGTTGCGCTTCACGCACTGAAGCCCAACTGCTTTCGGAGGGGGTGGGCTTGATTTCGAAAAAGGGCGCCAGTTGCACCAGCAGGAATGGGAATTTGCCTTCGTGCCAGACCGCCCGCCAGTTGCGGATCAAATCGGGCAGAAGCGTATGGTACTCGAGGGCGTCCTCGGCGCTGCCGGCGTTGCTCTCGCCTTGATACCAGAGGGTGCCCTTGATGGCATAACCTGCCAAAGGCGCGATCATTCCATTATACAATTCGGCTGGTTTCCAAGGGCGGCGCGGGGCGGCGTTGGTGAATTCCAGGCCCTTTTCCTTCGCCTCGCTCCTCGCTGCGTTGTAGGAGGCGAGACTCCGTTGGTACTTGTCCTCCGCGACAATCCACGCTCCGAAGACTTCGGTGCGGTATCGGGGGATGGACTGGAGAAACTCGCGCTGCATCCAGACTTCGGCGGGTGTCCCGCCCCAGTCGGACTCAATGACGCCAACCGGCACATGCAGCGCCTTTTGCAGATCGCGCGCGAAATAGTACGCCACCGCGGAAAAATTTGGGGCCGTGCGCGGATCGCATTCCACCCAACGTGCGCCAATGTCGTTCGCCGGCGTCTCCATGCGGGCCTTGGGTGTTCTCAACCAATGAATCATCGGATTGGCGCTGCTGGCGATATCGGCCGCGGAGTCATATGACTGTCTGAAGGGGAATTCCATGTTGGATTGCCCGCTGGCCAGCCACACCTCTCCAACCAGCACATTCTTCAGCACAATGGAGTTGCCGCTGTTAATGGTTAACGTATCCGGCCCGCCCGGCTTCAACTTGCTCAATTTGACCAGCCATTTTCCGTCCTTGACGCGGGTTGAAACCTTCTCCTTCCGAAATTGGACGGTCACGGTGGCTCCTTCCTGGCCCCAACCCCAAACGGGCACGGACACCCCTTGTTGCAATACCATGTTGTCCGAGAAGAAATGGGGCAGGATTAGCGAATCGTTCCGGGCGGCGGATACGGGTGAGGTTTCTCCCCTGGCGCCATGAAATCCCCAAAGGACTGCCACTGCCGCGAACAAGGCGATTTTTCTAGATGTCAAATGCATCACATATCATGCGCTCAAACAATCGGCCATAGTCAAGAGCACTTTGACTCTTTCGATTACTTTTCTTCAGCGTTCGCTTTATCGGCATGTATCCTCTTCAGATTCATCTGCCCCAGGGGATTCCCGGCTTCGCTGCTTTCCGATACAATTTGACTGCCTCGGTGTAGTCTTGCTCGACTCCCCAGCCGTGTTCGTACATCCAGCCCAGGTGGATTTGCCCGGAGGAATTCGTTGCCTCCGCCGCCTTGCGGAACCAGTTGACCGCCTCAGCGAAGTTTGTCTCAACTCCAAAGCCATTCAAATACATAAGGCCGAGGTGGTCCATTCCGTCGGCATTCTTTGCATCGGCCGCTTTGCGATACAGCGTGGCGGCCTGGAAGTAGTCTTTGTTGATTCCAAGGCCGCCGTTTTGGAGCATGGCGCCCAGCAAAACCTGCCCGTCGGAATATCCATGGTCCGCCGCTTTGCGGAACCACTTGACCGCCTCAGCATCGTCTCTATCAACTCCAAGGCTGTCTCTGTACATCAACCCCAGCATCGTCTGCCCTCTGGGATTTTCCGCGTAAGCCGCTTTCACAAACCACTTGCGCGCCTCGACATAATCTCGGATTACTCCTCTGCCGTTCTCGAAGATGAGACCAAGGCTGACATCCGCGTCCGTTTTGCCTTGAGCGGCCAGAGTTTTCAATGCCCCGACGTCGTTGTCATCGAGAATCCTCTGCCTTTCCGCTTCTTGAGCTTCCAGTTTGGCCTTGGCCAGACGGGCCGCTTCCTCTGCAGCCAGCCGGCGCTTTTCTTCATCAAGCAGCCGTGCCAGGTTCTGCGGCGCCGTGGGATCTCCTGCCGTCGCCGCTTTGCGATACCAATTGATGGCTTCGGTGGGGTCTTTAACCACTCCCCAGCCATGTTCGTACATCGAGCCCAGGTCGTTTTGCCCGGAAGAATTTGTCGCCTCCGCCGCCTTGCGGAACCAGTTGACCGCCTCAGCGAAGTTTGTCTCAACTCCAAAGCCATTTAAGTATATCAATCCAAGGTGGTCCTCTCCTTCGGTATTTCCTGCCATCGCCGCTTTGAGAAACCACTTGAACGCCTCGTTGTAATCTTTATCGACCCCATGCCCATATAAATAGATAAAGCCAAGGCGGTCCTCACCCTCGGAATTTCCCGCGTTCGCCGCTTGCAGATACCACTTGCGCGCTTCGTTGTAATCTCTACTTACCCCGAGGCCATTTTCGTACATCCTGCCGAGGTTGCCCTGCGCCTCGGAATTTGTTGCTTTGGCCGATACGAGATACCACTTGGCCGCCTCGGCATCATCCTGCGCAACACCATTCCCTGTATGATAGAAATGGCCAAGTTTGAGGGCCGCGTCCGGATCACTTTGCCTGGCCAGGATTAACAAAGCCCGAGGGTCGTTGCCCTGGAGAATCCTCCTCCTCTCCGCGTCTTCTTTTTCCCTTTTCGCCCGCCTTTCAGCCTCGGCCTTCCGGGTCTCGTCCTCCACAAGCCTTGCCTTGGCCTTACGATCGTCATCGGCCTTGGCCAGCTCTTGCTTCAGTTTCGCATTGCGAATCGCTGCCGCCTCAATGTCCCAGCGTTGTTCTTGCTCCATTCGCGCCGTTTCCTCCTGCATCTTCCAATACCAACCCAATGTCAGACCGTAAAGGATGACCGTGGTCACCGCAATGACCACCGCATTTCTGCGCGATACGCGCGGCTTTCGCTCCGCAGGCGGCTCAACAAGAAGCGGTGAAGGCTCAGCACCCGGCGGAGGAGCCTCGGGAGCCGGCTCTTCCACAACGGGCTGTTCGACTTCCGCCCAAGGTGCAGTTGGTGCCGGAACCTCCACCGGCGCCTGCAATCGGTTCCTCACTTCAGAGGCGCTTTGCGGGCGTTGTGCCGGTTCTTTCGCCAAACAATCCATGATGAGCGAACAGACGTTCGGCGGGATTTCATTCTGAATTTCCAGCGATGCCAGCCGCTCGTTCATCGGCTCCGGCGGTTCGTGCAGAATCTGATGGGTCAGGTCGCCTCGGTAGAAGGGGGGCTTGCTGGTCAACAATTCGTAAAACGTCGCACCCAGCGCATAAATATCATCCGTGGCCTGCGGCTTTTTGCCGGTCAATTGTTGCGGACTCATGTAAGGCGGCGTGCCGCTGGTCGAATGTTTGCCAGACGCCCGGCTCTTCGAGTCGTTGGCCACCGCCGCAATGCCAAAATCTGCCAGCTTCAACCGTCCGCGGCTGTTGACCATCAAGTTGGACGGCTTCAAATCGCGGTGAATGACGTTCTCGCCGTGGGCGTAATCCAATGCCGCGCACAGTTGCTCCAACAGCGGCTTCAGGAAATCCCATGGCAACACGCGCTGGGGCTGTTGCAGCTCCAGCGCCGCCAGCGTGGGACCATCGACGTATTCCATGGTGATAAACGCCATCCCGTCCGCGTCTTCGTGCAGATCATGGATGCGGACGATGTTGGGATGGGCCAGTCCATGGCTGCGGGAGGTCTCGCGGCGCAAATCATCCAGGGCCACGGCGTCGCCGCGAATTTCCGGGGGCAAAAACTTTAGGGCCACCTGTTCGTTCAATCGCTCATCCTGGGCCAGCCAGACCTCGCCCATGCCACCCCGGCCCAGCGCCTTCACCAGCGTGAAGCGGCCGGTGCCGACTCTGTCAGGCGCCGGGGTCGCCACGACAGAAAATGCCTTGTCGGCAAGGTCCTGAATTCGCAGCCATTCCTCGTGGGCCGTCTCCTCCGGACCCGGGAGCAATGCCTGGTTCTCAGTTTTAGCAAGAATCCCCTCGTAAGCGCGCCTGCTCTTGTCTTTGATATGCCGTTGGAGTTTCTCGAGCAAAATTCTCTGCGCAACCAGATGCACGGCGCTCCGGGCCTGGTCCAATTGCAACTCCGCTCTCTGTTTCAACTCCGGAGTCGTTGCCGCCAGGATCGCCTCTTCCCAGTCTGCGCACAACTTCTTGAGGGCCTCGTCCCAGTCGGGGAGAGGGGATCGTTCATTCAAGCCCAAAAGCAGGCCATACTTTCTGGCGACTTGCTGAAAAGTTTCGTAGTTTGGCATGGTTCCCACGCAACGCGTTAATCAAATTTTAATCCACAAGCAAGCCCAAAAACGCCCGGAAACGCTCTCTCAATAAGCTCCTGCAATTGAAAAAGGGCGCAACTTGACACCCGCACCATCGAATCAGTGGCCTTTTTTGGCTTCCGGGCAAGAAATAGAATCCTCGCCCTGCCAATGGTGCGTGTGTCGAGATGCGCCCATTGAAAAGAAGCCCAGACCATTCTTGCAAGTGGCGGCGGCGTTTGTTACATATCTCCCCGTCTCAAAACAAAAACCCGGCTTTTTAACATGCCGCTGCAGATCACATGGGACTGCCAGGGGAGCGAGAATGTCCGCGATTTTCAAACGGACAGACTCATGATCGGTCGCTTCGGCAAAGCCGATATCCAGGGCCTGGATTTGTCCGCTGACTTCAATGTGTCGCGTCAACACGCGGTGATAGAAGTGAACAATAACATCGTCTGGCTGACTGACTTGGGCAGCCGCTTCGGCACTCAAATCAACGGACATGACATCCGTGGTCACGGTAAAATGCGGCTGTGGCCGGGTGACACTGTTCTCATCGGACAAACCACTTTGCGCGTCACGCTCATCCCTGACGCCACGCCCGATGTCCCCGTCGTGGCTGTCCCCGATGCCAACTGCTCGCTTCCGGGCGTGATGATTCTGAAAACAATCAAAACAGACCGCAGCTTGACGATTGGCAAGGACGCGGCCGTGCCGGCAACGGCCAAGTGCCTTGCCATGATCCTGGATCTCCCGCGCCAATTGGCCGCGCAGGCCGACCGAAGCGAACTTTTGCAAACCATCATGAACCGGGTCGTCGAGGCAATTCCTTGCGCGCGGCGCGGCGCATTGCTCATGTGCGATCCGCAACAGGACGCCTTGTTGCTGAAGGCTTATGTTTCCCCGGACGAACCGGCGGTCAGTGAAACGCTCGCCCGGCGGGCGCTCCATGAAAAGCGCGGGTTCATTTGGCGCTCTTCTGTCGAAAATATCAGCCAGAGCCTCCTCCAGTGCCAGATCGTGACAGGCATGTACGCGCCGTTGCAATGGCAGGACCAGGTCTTCGGTGTGATTTGCGTGGATACTCCGGTGGTGACGGACACGTTCCGCGAGGCGGACCTGGAATTTCTCATTGCCATCGGCCAGTACGCGGCCATGACGCTGGCCGATCAGCAGATGCGGGCGAAATTGCATCAAAGCAACAAATTGGTGGACCGGTTGCTGGCCAATTTTTCTCCAAAAGTCCGGGCGCCCCTGCTCGAGCGGGCGAGCGAAGGCAAATTGCGTCCCGGCGGCGTCAAGTCTGAAATCACCGTGCTCTTTTGCGACATCTGCGGCTTCAGTCTGCAATGCGCCAACATGGACGCGAGCGACGTGGTGGACATGCTCAATGATTATTTCCAGCCGATGGTCGAAACCATTTTCTGCCATGATGGCACGGTGGATAAATTTGTCGGCGACGCTGTCCTGGCCGTGTTCGGCAGTCCACAGGCGGACCCGCAACATCACCAAAAAGCCGTGCGCGCCGCCCTGGCTATTCAACAAGCGGTGCAAGCGACCAGCCGGTTGCGCGCCGCACGGGGCGACGTCACGTGCCGGGTGCGGATTGGCTTGCATTGTGGCGAGGTGTTTCATGGTTTTATCGGGACGGTTGATCGGCTTGAGTTCACTATTATTGGCAACGCCGTCAACCGCGCCTCCCGCTACTGTGAAGGGGCGGGCGAAGGCGAAGTGCTGATCAGCCCCGAAGTATTTGAGCACGTTTTCAACCTCGTCAAAGCGGACAAAACGACCATCCAAACCAAGGAAGGACCTTTGACGGCCTACCGCATCAAGGAGCTGAAACCATGATTGCGATCACGGGGAAAAGCCGAGAAAAACAGATCCAGGTGGCAGCGTCACAGCAGTCAACAGACCTGTTTGGCGGCACGACTTCCTACAACCCGCGATTGGCCCTCCATAGCAGCACGATGCCCACGGCTTGGAAGATGAAATTCGGCAGCCACACAATCAGGTAGGGCGCGCGCTCCGCATGCTCGGCCCACGCCTGGCCCAGGACAATGAAGCTGTAATAAACCAGCATCAGCAACAAGGCTGTCGCCACCCCAACGCTCGTTTCGCGCCGATGCCCCCGGATGCCCAGCGGTATCCCCACCAGCGTGAACCCGATGCACGCGAAGGAAAACGCCACCGCGCGATGCAGATACACCAGGGCCGGCGTCATCATGTCGGAGGTCGCCCGGGACAACTCCTGCTGCGCTTCCTGACGTTCTTTCTTGTCCAGTCTCTTCGCGGCCGGTTCGGCCATATCGCGTTCGATCTTGTCCAGCCGGTCCAGCAGTTGGCGCACGGTCATGTCGCTGATCGGCAGTGGCACCGCATGGCGCGCCTCCATTTCGACTTTGATGGGAAAAGTCGGCTCGCCATGAGTCAGCTCCGGGCACCAGCCGTCGCTGTGGTGGCGCATGCTGTGGGCGTCGCGCAGGGTCAGGATGATTTGTTGATGCGGCAGATCGGAAACAATGGTTGCGGAGCTCCCTTGTATCCATTCCTGCAAGTGACCATCCCGGTCGTATTGCGAGACGATGACATTGTCGAAGTTGGTCCCGTCCGCATGGCGATTCCCCACCCAGATGGAGTGATCGCCGAAGGGCGTCGATTCGCCGCTTTGCAGCAAGTCGGCCGGGCGGGTCACCCCGGCCCGATAGAGCAGCTCCTTGTAAGCCATGCGCCAGGCCGGCGCGATGTCGCAGTTGAGCCAGGCGCACAACCCGCTCACCGCCACGCTCAACAGCAGCACCGGCGTGATCAGGCTGATCAGGCTGATCCCGCTGGCGCGGGCCGCCGTCAGTTCCTGGTCCGCGCTGAAACGGCCGAAGACCAGCAGGGCCGCGGTCAACATGCCGATGGGCAGGGAAAAGGCCAGGACATACGGCACCAGCAAGGCGATGGCGTGCAGGGCCAGGCCCAGCGTCGCCTGCCGGTTGATCACCAGCTTGAGGATTTCCTTAATGACGTTGCCCAGCAGCAGCACCAGGGTAAACACGAACACCGTCATGCCCAACGTCGCCAGCATCTGGCGCGTCAGGTATAAATGAAGCGTTCTCATCTGCCAGTGGGCCCGGGCGCCTCCCGCCCGGCCCGGCCTCACCCCTTATCCGTCGTTGTTTACTGCTGTTTGGCCGTTTCGTCCGCCGCGTCGAAGGCGTGCTGCAACGCCACCAAATCCTCCCCGGGCTTGAGCGAATCCAAAATGGCCTGCTCCGCCTTGAGTTGTTCGGTGGAATAGGCCGCCGCCTTGATGGACAGGCCGATGCGCCGGTCCGCCTTGTCGATCTTGATGACTCGCGCCGTGACTTCCTGCCCGGCCTTGAGCACGTTCTTGATCTTGTCCGTCCGCTCTTCGCTGATCTGGGAGATGTGCACCAACCCGTCGATGTCGTGTTGCAGCCCCACGAAAGCGCCAAAGCTGGCCAGCTTGGTCACCTTGCCCGTCACCAGGTCCCCCACCTTGTAGTATTGGTCGATGCTGCTCCACGGATCGGTGGTCAATTGTTTCACGCCCACCGAGATGCGCTGGTTGGCCTTGTCCACTTCCAGCACCACCGCCTCCACTTCGTCCCCCTTCTTGAACATCTCCGACGGATGATTGATCTTGCGCGTCCAGGAAATGTCCGAGACATGGATCATGCCGTCCAGCCCTTCTTCCAATTCGATGAAGGCGCCGTAGCTGGTCAAATTGCGGATCTTGCCTTTCACTTTCGTGCCGGCGGGATACTTCTCCGTCGCCTGGTCCCACGGGTTGGCCTCCAGTTGGCGGATGCCCAGCGATATCTTTTGTTCCTCCCGATTGATGCCCAGGACAATGGCTTCGATCTCCTGCTCCGCTTTCAGCACGTCGGAAGGCTTGGCAATGCGCTTGGTCCACGACAATTCCGTCACATGCACCAGCCCTTCCACCCCCGGCTCCAGTTCCACAAACGCCCCGTAGGGCACCAGGTTCACCACCCTGCCCTTGACCTTTGCCCCCACTTGATACTTGGCGTCGATGTTCTCCCACGGGTTGCTCAGCTTCTGTTTCAGGCCCAGGCTGACCCGCTCCTTTTCCCGGTTGATGTCCAGCACCACCACGTCGATGTCCTGCCCCACCTTGAGCAGTTCCGAGGGATGCCCGATCCGCCCCCAGCTCATGTCCGTGATGTGGAGCAAACCATCGATGCCGTTGAGATCGATGAAGGCCCCGAAATCGGTGATGTTTTTGACCGTGCCCTTGCGAATGTCGCCCGGCGTCATGTCGGTCAGCAGCTTCATGCGCTTCTCGTTGCGCTGCTGCTCGATCAATTCCCGGCGCGACAACACGATGTTCTGGCGTTCCTGGTTGATTTTGACGACCTTGAATTCGTAGCTGTTCCCGATGAACTGCGCCAGGTTCTTGGGCGGAATGATATCGATCTGCGAGGCCGGCAAAAACGCCTCCACCCCGATGTTGACCAGCAGACCTCCCTTGACCGCGGCCTTGACCTTGCCCACGATGGTGCCCCCTTCATTGCAAATGGTCAGGATCTTGTCCCAGTTCTTTTTGAATTCCGCCTTCTCCTTGGACAGCACCACCATCCCTTCCTTGTCTTCCAGCTTCTCGATCAGGACATCCACTTCATCCCCCACCTTGACCGCTTTCATGTCCTCGAATTCGTTGCACGAGATCACCCCCTCGCTCTTGTAGCCGATATCCACAAGGACTTCCTTGGGGCGGATTTCGATGACGGTTCCTTTGACAATTTGCCCTGGGGCAAAGCGGGTTGGGCTTTGCTTGAGGGCTTCTTCCATCGTAAGCATAATTATTCTCGATTCACAAACTGCGGGAGACTTGCGGGGGCGCGCCTGCGCCATCGGAAGACTCCATTGCCTCACCTGACCGCGTTGCGTGGCAACGGAGGTTAAAGGTTAGGTTTCTATGTTAACTTTCTTTTCTCAGCCTTAATGAACTGCCGCACTCGCAGCGTTCAGGCAATCGTTACCATACGCCGCCCCGGCGATAAGGCAAGGCTAAATTCGCCTGGTCGAGGGGGGCGCAGCCATTTAAGGCAACACTCGCCCCACGCAGACGCAGGGCGGCCGGGTTCAAGAAAGGGCCTTCCCAAAACATCCACAAGTGCATGGGGGAGAAGGGGATGCCAGAAAAACGCGTGAAACACAAACCCGCCCGTCCGGCCAACAAGGCTTTGTCATTGCGTTTGCCAGGGGACCCGAGGGAAAAGCCAGAAAGGGGATGCATGGGCATAATACTTTGGTTTATATCGGCGCTACGCCTAAAGGTGCGGCGCCGTTGCGAAAAATAATCTTGATTCCGCCCTGGCACTGCATACAATACGAATATGATCTCAAATGAAAGTAAAAGAGGGTTCATGACCCCAGAACAGCCTTCCGGCCCACGCGAGGACGTTCGCGTATTCGGCTTCACTCTGATTGAATTGCTCGTTGTCATCGCCATCATCGCCATTTTGGCCGCGCTGCTTCTCCCAGCGCTGGCCAATGCCAAACAGCAATCCCAAAACTCAAAATGCATGAGTAACAGCAGACAGCTCTTGTATGCTTGGCACATGTACGCCGACGACAACAAGGATATTCTTGCTCCGAACGATTATCCGTACACAACCGCTTATGCCGGCCAGAGCAGAGTATGGCAGAGCCATGCGAGGAACTGGGTCTGCGGCACCATGGCACTTGAGGCCGATGGCACCAACCTAAATGAGCTTATTGACCAAGTCGGCACGGCGCTCGCGGCTTACACTCGCAACCCGTATCTTTATAAGTGCGCTGCGGACCACCAAGTGGATCACACATATGCAACCCCGGCGGAGCATGTGCGGAGCTATTCCATGAATTCTGCCGTCGGAACGATTTGGTATTCGTACTGGCAGAATCCTGCGGGGCCCCCAGCCGGATCGCCGGTGGCCGGCGGTTGGCTCGACGGCTCAGTGTGGACGTCAACTGATGTCGATAACTACTTGGTCTATGGTAAACTTGACTCGTTCACCAAACCGGGTCCGGCCAATACTTATGTCCTGATGGACGAAAGTCCTTGGACCATCAACGACGGCTCCATCGCCACCGCAGGAATTGCTTCGAACGGCGCCACTTATCTCATCGATTATCCTTCCGCCAGTCATAATGACGCGTCGGGCATTGCTTTTGCCGATGGCCATTCGGTGATTCATAAGTGGCTCGATGGTCGCACTTGCCATCCGGAACAACATGGTGTAAGCGAGGACAATACTCTTGGTGAGACGACGCATCAGGTCCCTGACGACAAAGACTGTTTCTACCTGGCCACGATCACCTCGTCACTGCCCTGAGCATGCGTTAAGGCCGGCCCTCAGCCCTTCGGTTCCGGACCGGCGTTCTTGTCGGGAACCAGGAATTGCAGGCGCGTAAAGGCGGCGGGATCGAGCCTGGCTCTGCCGAAATCCGCGTTGCTCACCGTCATCTGGCCGGGCTGCCAGCTTTCCAGAACGAACGTCAGGACGCCGCCTTGGGCGAAGGTGCCTCGCACGGTGCCCTGCGGAATCTGGGCCGGAGGAGCCTGCCGATGGGCGAAAGAAATGGCCTTGAGTTGCAGCAGCGGCATTTGCACCAAGCCATGCGCCGCGCGAAACGCCAGTTTCCCGTTGCTGATCGATTCGATGGAACCCGCCACTTGCCGGCCATCCTCCGGCCAGAAGGCGTCGTGTGTCTCATCCGCGGTGGATTCCTCGAACAGGCCATTCCACTGGGTGATGCGCAAATGGCTGAGCTTGACCACGCCTCCCGGGTTCTGCACAAAGCGCATGCAGGTCCCTTCGCCGCTGAAACCCTCCGGATCGACCCATTCCTTGACCAGTTCGTCATCCAGGGACAGCGCGATTTTGTGCTGGGGCTTGCTCACGCGCAAATCGACATGCATCCGGTCGTTGTTCTTGAGGGAGGGAAAGGGCAATTGGCCAAGCCTGCGTTCCGGCGCGCTTTTTTTGATCGGCCACAAATCGATGCACCGGTAAAAGCTGTTGTCCAGGCGCAAACTGTAAAAACCGCCAAAGTCCGGCCCCTGGTCCTTGGCGCTCAGCAGGATGGGCCGCAAGGAGTCTGTATAAAGGGCGATGGCCAGGTTGAGCGGGCCTTTCCAAGCCAGGTCGAATTGGATCTCCGCCACGTCCGGCAGCTTGAGGTCGCGGGCGATGGAGGCGGTTTTGGACGCGTAAAAGGCGCCGTCGCGGTAGGTCCATTGGCCGGATTCGCCGGGCGCGGCGGCGGCTGAGGCAGCTTGTGTCCATCCATCCAGCCCGGTGATTTCATCGAAGACCACCGGCGAGCGCCGCAGAAAAACCAAGGACTTCAAGGAATGGCGGGGAATGCTTAAGCGGCCGGCATACCGCGTCTCCAGGGCAACAGTCTCGCGGTCGCAGGCCACCAACTCGCCTGCCAGGCAATTGCCATCGGCCAGGAGAAGCCGGCAGGAATTGCTCGAGGGCGCGATGGCATTGGTTGGCGCTGGAAAAACAATTTCCGCAATGCTCTCCGGCTTGAGCTCGATTGGCCGGGCGGCGTCCGGATGCCGCCATTGCACGGCCTTTTGCGGGTCGATGGCCAGCAATTGGCCATACAACAAATCGCCGTTGCGAAACAGCACCATGTCCGGCGCGGCTGATGCCAGCCTGGCGGCGAGGGCCAGGCTGGCCAGTGTTCCAATTCGACTCAGGCTATTCATTCAGGCCCTCGAATTCCTGGTCGCTCACGGCAGGGGCGGCCGCCGGCGCGTGGCCCAGGTTAAAGTCCAGTTGGCGGATTTGTCCCGGCTGAAAGGCGAGCGGACCAAACACCGGGCTTTGCCCGACAACTTCCTTGTCGCTCCATTTCTGCAGTTGAAAGGAAACACTGCCCCCGTATGGGAAATGGGCGCGGACTTCCCAGGGATCGCGGGCGGAGGCCGCCGCCGGTGTGGCGGCGAAGTTAATCTGGGTGACGCGCTGGAGGGGGATTTGCAGCACGGTGTCACCCAGGGCCAGCGTTACTTTGCCGCCGTCGATGCCGGTGATTTTGCCGGCCGCGTGGTCGTGGTTGATGAATCGAATGACATCGACATTGGTCATGGCGCCCGGCGGTTCCGGCTCGTAGCGCCCCTCCCACTGGCTGATTTTGAGGTTGCTCAATCTGACCTGGCTCCCGGCCCCAACCCCCTCCTGCTGAAACACCAGCCCCCCGCCGCCGCCAAAGACAGGCCCACTGCTTCCGCCAGCGGAGTCATTCTGAACCTTCCAGCGCCTGGCCGGCACATGATCCACCCAAACCCCCACCGTGCCTTCCTCCTGGTTCAATTGGATGGTGATGCGGGCTTTGTTCCGGGCGGCGGGGACTGGCCACGGCACGCTGCCGAAGTTCCGGGGCGGCAACTGGCGGCTCGAGTCGAAGCGGCGCAAACTGATTTCCTTGCGCGTGAGATCAAGCAGGCATGAATCATCCGGATCGAGTTGGTCCACGGCATGGCAGTAAAAGTCCACCAGCAACGCGAAAGACTCGCGCCAGGCCAGGTCAAATTCAATGGTGGAAGAACCGGATAAATTGAAGTCGCGCCCCAGGGAACCGGGAAGCTCGCTGATGAATGCGCCATCGCGGAAAAACCAGCTTCCCGCATGACGGCTGCCGATGACCCAGCCGTCGGCGTCGGCGGGACCGTCGTAAAGAACCGCATAATTGCTGGAGAGAAACGTGATGGTCTGAAGTGAAGCGCGCGGGATGGCCGGCGAGCGCCCGAACCAGGCGCTGAAGCTCAGATGATCGTCGCGCAACGAAGTGATCGAGCCGGGCACCTCGTCGCCGTTGACAAAGCGAAGCCGGGCCGTCGGGGCCAAAGTGACGGAAACGGCGCGGGCGAAACGTATCGAATCAACATGGCCGGGGAGCAAGTCGATGGAATGGATCGCCGCCGGATTTTCCCAACGCAGACCGAAGGCGGGATTCATGCTGATCAAGCCGCCATGCATGAGGGAGCCATCCACAAATTGCAGAAGATCGCCCTGATTCGTCGCGCCGGCCGGGGGGCGGGCCGGTTGCTGGCCCAAAAAACCGGCGATGGCGCTGCGGACGTCAATTTGGGCGGCCGGCGCGGCAAGAGAGCCGGAGAGCAGGCCAACAAGAAGCCGGCGCAGGACAGCTTTACCTCTCATAAACCGGCAGATAACGGTAGTTCAGCGCCAGGGACAAAAGCGACCCTGCGGTGGCGAACGTCGGGCCGAGCTGTCCTTCCCAATTGCCGTCCGGCATCTGGCTGGCGCGCAGCGTCGCGATGTTGGCGCGGTTCCAACTCTGCCACAATTCAGGCGAGCCGTGGAACCAGGCTTGCGAGGCATAATACAGGAAATACTGCGGATAGGCGCGGTCGGGCTGCGTGTTTTTGAAGAAGGCGAACGCGTTTTTGAAGGCCGGCGAGTTCTTTTCCCGGGCCAGCGCCAGAACGACGCAGGCGATGGCGGTCCGGGTGGCATTGGGCGCATTGGGGGTAATGTAGCCAAAACCGCCCTCGGGAGTCTGGCAGGACAAGAAGAATTTAATCCCATCCCGGATGGCTTCTTCCGGCACCGCCATGCCGGCGTTGCGGGCGGCGAGCAAGGCAACCATTTGCGCGCCGCTGACGGTGGTGTCGGCGTCCTGGGATTCGGGGGAATACCGCCAGGCATGAAGGGGGTTGAGCTTTTGGGCGTTGACAATGAGACGCACCGCCTTCTGCAGAGCGGGACCGAGCCGCGGATCCTCCACCGCGCCATACGATTCAGCCAGGGCCAGGGTGGCGAAACCGTGGTTGTACATGGAACTGCCAATATAACCTGTTTTGGCATCCATTCCCTTTAAAATGGAATCCAACGCGCGATGAATCGTGGCGCTGTAAGGGCCAAAATTGGGATCATCGCCGTGGGCCAGCAGGCTGATGACAGCCAGGGCGTTGACGGCGGCTTCGTTGCCGCGGGGTTCATCGGGCCAGTTCCCCTGCGGCGTTTGGGTGTGGGCCAGGAATTGCATCGCCTTGACGTACATGCGATCGACCTGTTCCGCCACCAGGCTGGCGGACCCGGTGTAAAGCTCCTGGCCGCGCAGAGGGCCGGGAGCCAGACACGCCGCCAGCAACAGCCACAACAGCCGGGGCGGCCTAATCCTTGGATTGTTCGATGCCATGAAAATAAGTGTCCAATGCGTCGCGAAATTCGGCGGGCGCATTGTCGATGACGCCGGAGGCTTTGTCCACATTTCGGGTTGCGGCGCGCTTGCCGTTGGGATTGCCGGCAACGGGCTGGCCGGCGCGATCAGTCTTCCCGCCGGCGCGGTTGAGGCCGGCGGCAGGCTGGACGGCCAGGGTCCTGGCGTTGTCGGCGTTCTGCATCATGCGCAGCAGAAACGCCATTTCCGCCGCGCTGTCGGCGTTGCCGGAGGATGGCTGGGGGCTGGCGCGTTGGGCTTGTTCGTTGATCAGATTGACCAAATCCGAGAGGCCGTCGATGGTTTTCCTTTCGGCCTGGTCGGCGGGCGGGCCGGTCTGGGGCCGGCGCAAAACGGCCTCGGCCTCCTGCATGGCGCCAGCCGTTTGGGAGAAGGCAGCTTCCAGTTCCGCCAATGCCGCCTGCTGCTGAATCCGTTTAAGGTCGCCACCCAGTTTGTTCTGGTTGTCAGCCAGGGAGCAAGCCCGATCTTTGTAAACGGACGGATCACCCTTTTGCTGGTCCGTGACGGTGGTTTGGTCCCGCAAGTTCAGTTCGTTTTCCCGCAATCGCAGCAAAGCGATAAGCTGTTGGGTCAAGTCTTTTGTTGCCGATTTGCCGCCGGCGCCCTGTCCGCCGCCGGACTCGTCCGGCTTGGGTTCCAGCCTGTCGCCCCATTTTTGAAAGCGTTCGGACCAGAGGCCAAGGCCGCCGGAAGCTTCCATGGCGATGTTGTCGCCGATCAATCCGCCCAGGCGCTCCAGTTCATCGACGGCGCGCAAGTCGTTCATTTCCCGGCTGACCGCGCCGTAGTTTGTCTTTTGGGTGCGCTCGAAGAAACGGCTGATTTCACCCTGCAAGGTGTCCGATTCCTTTTGCGCCCGGCCCTGGTCCAGGGTCAGCGTGTGTTCAAAGAGTTTAAATTTCGCCGGCAGATCCTCGGGCGGCAGGCCGATGGTGTCGGGCGCAGTTTCAATTAACTTGGCGCCGATCTCCTTCTCTTGTGCGCCGACTTTGCGCAGGCGTTGCGACAGGGTCAGCGCCTGCAGATCGTCCATCCGCCGGCCGGCTTTGTCCTGCATCTGTTCCAAGGCGCGGAGGATGTCTTCAGCCTTCTTGACGGCATCGGCCAATTGTTGCGGGCGCGATGCAGAATTCTGGGCGGCGGCCTGCATGGCGGACGCGGCGGACTTCATCTTTTCCCCGGCCAATTGCTGCCATTGCCGCGCCGATTGGCTCCACTGGCGGATGGTCTCCTCCGGGAAAAGGGGATTTTTCATGGCTTCCTGAAGTGCGGCTTCCGCTTGCCGGCTCATTTCATCCAGGCGGGACGAGTTTTCCAACTGGTCGTTTTTGCTTTCGCCGAGCCGCGCGGCCTTTTGCGATTCGGGAAGCTTCTCATTGTCGTTGACGTCGCGCACATTGTCCGCGATTTTTTCCTGGAGGCGGGTGACTTCCTCAACGCGGGCCATGACATCCTCCAATTGTTGTCGAACCAGTTCGGCGTGCTCTTCCGGGCTGAGAACGCGGATGTGATAAGGCGCCGTGCGCGAACGCTCGCGGTCGGGAACGAAATCGCGCGCATAGCCTTGCAGCTCGACCGTCGAATCGGCCGGAATGCGAAAGATCTGCGGGCTCCAGAGGAAAACCTTGGCGGCCGTTTTGAGGCGGGGCGACGGGGTCATGATTTTCACTTCGCTGGCAACGCTTTCGGTCAGGGGCGCATCGGATTCGACGGTCCAGGTCAATCCGAGGTCGCGCACGCCGAAGTCATCGCTGGCCTCGGCGCGGATGCGCAGGACATCGGAAACGAGCAAGGCTGTTTCACGAGGCAATCCGGGCAAATCGGCCACAGGTGGGGCGTCTTTCTGCATCGCCACGGTCAGGCGCAAGGGGGCGGCGTTGGAAAGGCCAAGCTCGTCGCGCCAATTGAAGGCGTAGCGAACGATCCCCTCAGGCTGGGTGGGAACGGTCGTGAAGTTCGAACCCTCGATTTTCAAAGGCGCCGCCTCGCCGCCTTCAAGCTGCATGTCGGCGCCGGCAAGGGCGCGGCTGACAGCGCCGTGAAAGGCGATGCGGCTGCCTTCCACCGCCAGCAACGAGCCGCTTTGCAATACCTGGGTTTGATCGGGATATTGCAAGTAGTCCGGCAGTTGGATTTGCGCGGCCAGTTGGCGCAAAGCAGGCCGGTGAACCGGCACAATGTTGATCCGGGCCATGGCGTCGCCCACTTGAAGGCGCAGGACGCCGTTTTCGACTTGACCTGGGACTTGCAAACGGATTTTGCCCGCCTCGACTGCGCCTTCCAGCTTCGGCAGGGCCGCCAATTGGCCGAACACACGGCCCGGTTTCCAAAAGGAACGATAGCGGACGCTGCCGGAGACGACAAAAGGCTCGCCGTGGGGAACAATCAACTGCCGCGGCAGCCCCTCCAAGCCGACAAACGTGTAACGCGGAATGCCGGCGGCAGGGTTGACCCAGCGCCGGAAGGCGTTCCAACTGGCTTGCGGGGCGGCCAGACAGAGGGCGAGCCAGCAAAGGAGCAAGGTCCCCGCTCCGAGCGCGAACCACTTTACAGGTCTGGCGCTGGTGCTTTGGCGGAAATCATATTGACGCGCCTCATCCGCGACCTGGCGGATGGCAGCATGGTAAAGGGCCGGGGAAAAATTGGCCAGGTGACGCTGCTCCTGGGACAATTCGACAATGCCGAGCAACCGGTCGCCGAGGCGGCGGTACTTCTTCTGGACCAGGTTGGCCAGGTCAATGAGGCTGCGACGGCGCCAGAGCCAGCGCCGGGCCCACCAGAAAGCCGCGGCGATGAGGACGGCCAGTCCCAACAGCGAGAAAGCAAGGCGGCACCCCGGCGGCGTGTCCCAGAGGCGGTCGGAAATAAAAAGAGCGAGCAAGGAAATCAACAGGCCGGCGATGATCGCGCAGATCGCGACGGTGGTCTCCACGCCCCGGAGGCGGCGTTGGACATCGGCGAACTGGCGGCGGAGTTCCTCCGGGAGCGTCACCGAAAGGTCGTTCTCTCTTTGGGCCATGCAACAAAATACAACTCATTTAAAATGCCTCCGAGGCTTGGCGGCGTCCAAATAAAAACGCAGACCTGCCCCACGGCCAAACCCTGTCACGCGGCATCAAGGCCGAGGGAGATGGTAGGGACTGCCTGCCTGGTAGAGTTTTATCTCCGACTGAAGCTGCCCCGCCAAGCCGGCGTTGGATTGACCCTGGGCCAGGCCCAAGGCGTGTTGGGCCGTGGCGAGCGCTTCAGGAAACCGCCCGGCCTCCGCGTAAGCGGCGGCGAGGGTGTGGAGTATGAGCTGATTTGTTCCGCCGGTCAGTTGGTTGGCGCGGGTGGCCAATTCCACCGCCTTCTTGCCATCCCGCACAGCGGCGGCCGGCGCGGCGGCCAGCAGCCAGGCCACGTTGCTCAGGGTGGAAGGATCTTCCGGCCGGAGTTGCAGCGCCTGCTGGAAATGAGCGATGGCTTCGGCCACGCGTCCCTGGCGCAGAAGGGTGCTGGCCAGGTTATTTTGCGCCTTGGCGTCGCCGGGGTCGAGTTGCAGCGCCTGTTGATAATGCAGAACCGCCTCATCCAGCCGTCCTTGCCGGGCGAGGGCATTGCCAAGGTTGTAGTGATATTGGGCGGAATCGGGCTGGATTCTCAGCGCCTCCATGTATTGCGGAATGGCCTCACCCAGGTGCCCCTGGTCGCCAAGGGCGAGAGCCAGATTGTAGTGGGCCTCCGCATTATCCGGCTCGAATTGGACGGCCGTTTGGAACTGGCTGATCGCTTCATTCAGCCGGCCCTTTTGGGACAAGATGGCGCCCAGATTGACGTGAGCCTGGGCGTGGCGGGGGTCGATTTCCAACGCCTTTTGGTAGCGGGCAACCGCCTCATTCACCTTCCCCTGTTTGCGGAGAGCATTCCCAAGGTTGAAATTGGCCAGATAATTGTTAGTCGTGCAGGCAAGGGCGCGGGTCCACAAAGTCTCGCTGTTTTTCCAGTAAGAGGTCTGTTTCCAGGCGCAAACCATGAGCGCCGCGATGACTGCGGCCGCGAGAGTGCCAAGAGTCACACGACCTATCCGCCATTTCGCCCCCCATTCCGCCGCCAGCCACGTCAGGCCTGCATAAATGCCGATTTGCGGCAAGTAAGTGTGGCGGTCGGCGTGCGCCTGGTCTCCGATCTGGAAGAATCCCGCCATCGGCAGCAACATCACCACATACCAAACCCATCCCACCCACAGCCACGGTCGCTGACGCCGCTGCCACCACGCCCCCGCCGAAAAGGCTGCCAGCAGTGCCCCGGACAAAACGACTTCCCATGGCAACAAACCGTGGAGCGGATAAGGATACGGCACAGCAAGGCCTTCCGGCCAAACCATCTGGCGCAAATACACCGCATAGGAAACGAGGCCGTTGCCGATGCGCCCGCCCAGGGAGACAGAAACCAGCGGGACGATCAGCTTGTGTGCGGCTAGAAAAGTCCCGGCGCACGAGCCGAGCGCCAACGCCAGAAGGGGAATTTTTTCCAGGATCAACCGCGACCGCTTCGCGGGAGGGGCGAAGCGGCGCAACGGCCAGTAATCCAGAAGCAGCAGCACAAAGGGCAGCGTCACCACCGTCGGCTTGCACAGCAAGGCCGGCAGGAAGGCGCCGGCCACCAGCAGATAGCGGCTTGGGGCGGGCGGTTGGCGGACATAGCGCAGGTAGGCGGCCAGGGTGAGCATGAAGAACAGGCCACTCAGCACGTCCTTGCGTTCGGCCACCCAGGCCACTGATTCGACCCGTAGCGGGTGGATGGCGAAGATCGCCGCCACGAAGGCGCTGCGCCAGAACGCGCCGGTCATCTGTCGCAGAACCAGGAACAACAGGAGAACCGACGCAGTGTGCAAGAGGAGATTCGTGAAATGATAGCCGCCGGCGCGCATTCCGTAGAGTTGATGATCCGCCATGAGCGAAAGGATCGTCAGCGGGTGGTATAAATGGCAGTCCGCATGGGTAAAGGCCCAGACAAGTCCGTTGACGCTCAAGCCGCCTTGAACGAGTGAGTTCTCACTCACATAATCCTGATCATCGTAGCCGACAAAATCATGAGTCAGCGTCTGGCCGAAAACTACGAAGGTGATCGCGGCCAGCGCGCAGCAAATGCCCGCTGCCTGCCAGCGTTGGCCCTGGCGAACAGCGCCGAGGGGAACGTTTGCGGGAGAGGGCTTGGGGATCATATGGCGCCTCTAAGGTGAATGCGGCACCGCAGGAAGATGGAAGGGGCTGCCGGCTTGGTAAAGGTCCATCTCCCATTGGATTTGCGCAGCCAGGTTTGGGTTGGGTGTTTGTTTGGCCAGGTCCAAGGCGCGCCGGGAGGCATCCTTCGCCTGGGGGAAACGCCCGGCTTCGGCCAAAGCGGCGGCGAGGGTGCGAAGCATGACGGCGTTTGTATTGCAGGTCAGGCGATTGGCCTCTTCAGCCAGTACGACGGCTTTGGCGCCATTCCGCAACGACGCATCCGGGGCAGCCGCCAGGAGCCACGCCAGATTGTTCAAGACCCCTGTGTCGGCTGGTTCGCTCTGCAGGGCTTGCTGGAATTGGGCAATGGCATCTGCAAGATCGCCTTTCTGCGCCAGAGCGTTGCCAAGGTTGAAGAGGGCCTTCCAGTAGCTTGGATCGATTTGCAGCGCCTCCCGATATTGCGAGATGCCGGCGTCCAGTCTTCCCATTTGAATCAGGACGTTGCCGAGATTGACGCGGGCGTCCAGGTGGTTGGGCTTGATCTGCAGGGTCTTTTGGAATTGGGACATCGCCTCGTCCAGCCGGCCCAATCGCAACAGAGCCGCGCCCAGGTTGTGATGCGCCCCGGCAAAGGCCGGCTTGATTTGAAGGGTCTGGTGATATTGGGTGATGGCTTCCTGCAACCGGCCCTGTTTGAGATAGACATTGCCCAAATTGTAATGAGCGACATAGTTCCCTGTGGTGCATGAGAGAGTGTGTGTCCACAACGTTTCACTGTTTTTCCAAAGGGCCGTTTGTTTCCACGCGCACAGCGCGAGCGCGCCGACAACTCCCGTGACAAGTCCCGCGGCAGCGGCGCGATTCATTCGCCACTCCGCCAACAGCCATGTCGCCGCCAGGTAAATACCGATTTGCGGCAAGTAAGTATAGCGATCAGCGTGGGCATGATCGCCTACTTGAAGGACCCCAGCCACAGGCAGGAGCATCACCCAGTACCAAAGCAAGCCCATCAGGAGCCAAGGTTGCCGGCGCCTCAACCCGAACGCAATCGCCGCAAGACCGGCCAGCAGCGCCGCCGCGCCCAGTTCCCAAGCCGGCAGATGGCTGTATTGAAAAGGATAAAATACGGCCAGTCGCGCCGGCCAAAGCGCTTGCCGAAGATAGACGACACAGGACATCAACGCGTTGCCCAGGCGGAGCGGCAGCGGCACCGCCTCAATTGATTGGAGGGCCGATCGCTCGGCCAGCAACGTCGCGACACAGGAAGCGGCGGAAAGCGCCAGCAAAGGCAGCTTTTCCATGAGCAATCCTGGGAGCTTTCCAGTTCCCATGCGCTGCAATGGCCAATAATCGAGCAGCAATAAGACCAGCGGCAATGTCACCAGCATCGGCTTGCAGAGAAGACCCATGGCAAAGAGGATCACCACCAGCGCGTAATGGATTTTGAGATGATCCGCACAACGGACATACCGCAGGTAGGCGGCGATGGTGAGCATGAAGAACAATCCGCTCAACACGTCCTTCCGCTCGGCCACCCAGGCCACGGATTCGACGCGCAACGGATGAATCGCGAAAACAGCGGCCACCACGGCGCTTCGCCAGAGAGCGCCGGTCATCTGGCGCAACACCAGAAAAAGCGCGACGACCGCTGCGGCGTGCAGGAGAACATTCGTGAGATGGTGGCCCGCCGGATTCAACCCGTAAATCTGGCAGTCCGCCATGTGGGAAAGCCAGGTCAGCGGATGCCAGTTATCCGAATGGACGCGAGTGAACGCCCACGCGACGCCCTTCCATGTAAAGCCCTGAGCGACCATCGGATTTTCGTACACATAATCGCCGTCGTCGAAGTTGACGAACTCATGGCCCAGCGTCTGTCCGAACACGAGAAAAGTGATCGCAACCAACCCGAGGCAAACCAAGGGAACATCCCGGCGGCCGTCCCACTGAGGCGCGCCGGCCGGTGGCTCTGGCGAAGGGCGTTGGTCAATCATATTGCGACGACGCTAGCCCGGTTGCGCCGGAACGTGGAACGGCTTCCCGGCCTGATACAGGTTCAGTTGCAGCCGCAGTTGCCCGGCCAGCCGGGTGTTGGATTGTGCTTCGGCCAATGACAACGCGCGTTGCGCCGTTTCCACCGCTTCGGAAAACTGCCCGGTTTCAGCCAGGGCGGCGGCCAGAGTCTGGAGGACCATGGGATTTTTGCCGCCGGTGGCTTCGCTGGCCGCGCGCGCCAGCGCCACCGCTTTCCTGCCGTCGCGCACCGAGGCGTCCGGCCAGGTGGCCAGGAGCCAGGCCACTGTGTTTTGAGTGGCGGCATCGTTCGGCTCAAGCTGCAGCGCCTGTTGAAAATGAGGCAAGGCCTGGGCCGCATCGCCCTTTCGCAGGAGAGCGTTGCCGAGGTTGAACTGGGCTTGGAAGTAAGCCGGATTGGTTTGCAGCGCCTGTTGGTAGTGGGCAATGGCTTCATCCAGGCGGCCTATTTGGAGCAGGACGTTGCCCAGATCAAGGTGGGCTTCGGCATAGGCCGGCTTGAGCTCCACCGCTTTTTGGAAGTGCGCCGTTGCGTCGGCCATCCGGCCCAGGCGGACGAAGGCATTGCCGAGGTTATAGTGGGCTTGGGGCAGGTCCGGGCTGATGGTCACGGCCCTTTGCAGATTCTCCAAGGCTTGATTGACTTGGCCTTTCTGCAAAAGGGCGCCGCCCAGATTGTTGCAGGCCTTGGCGTAATCGGGCTTGAGGCTCAAAGCACGCCGAAACTCGGTGATTGCCTGGTCCAATTTGCCCTGTTGGAGCAGGGCGTCGCCCAAGGCATTGTGCGCTTCCGGGTAGTCCGGGTCTGCATCCAAGGCCGCCCTGTATTGGGTGATGGCTCCGTCCACGTCTCCCTTTTGCAGAAGGGCGTTGCCGAGGTTATGGCGGGCCTCGGGAAAATCCGGGTTGATTTGCAAGGCGTTTCGGAATTCAGCGATGGCCTTGTCTGCTTGGCCCTTCTTAACCAGAATCGTGCCAAGGTTATTGTGGACCGATGGCAACGCGGGGTTGATTCTCAGGGCCAAGAGATATTGGACCATTGCTTCGTCCGGTTTGCCCTTTTGCGAATAAGCATTGCCGAGGGAGCAACGCGCGTCCGCGAAGTCAGAATCAATATTCAGGGCGTTTTGGTAATGGGTGATCGCCTGGTCCACTTTGCCTTCGAGCAGTAAAGTGGATCCGAAATTAAACTCGGCCACGGTGTTGTCCGCGGTGCAGGCCAGGGCGCGGGTCCACAAGGTCTCACTGTCCTGCCAATAGGCCGTCTGTTGCCGGGACCCGGCCATGAGCGCCCCAACCACGGCGGCCATGAGCGCCCCGAAGGCCGCGCGACTAATCCGCCACTCCGCCGCCCACCATGCCACCGCCGCATAAATCCCGATCTGTGGCAGATAAGTGTATCGGTCCGCATGGGCCTGCATGCCCACCTGAATAATTCCAGCTACCGGCAATAGCATCACCAGATACCAAGCCCAGCCCACCATCAGCCAGGGCCGTTTCCGCCGCTGCAGCCACGCAAGCGCGGAAAAACCGACCAGCAACACCCCGGCCAGCGCCACTTCCCACAGAGGAAATCCGTGCCGTGGATAGGGATAAAAGACAACCAGTCCCACCGGCCAAACCATCTGGCCAAGATAGATTACGCTGCTTACCAGCGCCTTGCCCAGGCGCAACGGCAGTGAAAATGTCTCGGCGGATTGAATGGCCTTGCTTTGGGCGGCCAGTGTTACGATGCACGAGGCAGCCGAAAGCGCCAGTAGAGGCAGTTTTTCCAACATCAATTTTCCCGCCGGCTCCGCCCGTTGCAGCGGCCAATAATCCAACAACAGCAGCACCACCGGCAACGTGACCAGCATGGGCTTGCACAGCAGCCCCAAGGCAAACAGCAACAGCACCAGGCCGTATCGGGTCAGCGACCAAGGGCGGCGCGCATAACGCACATAAGCGGCGAGGGTCAGCATGAAGAACAAGCCGCTGAGCACGTCCTTGCGTTCGGCCACCCAAGCCACCGATTCGACCCGCAGCGGATGGATGGCAAAGACGGCGGCCACAAAGGCGCTGCGCCACAGGGCGCCGGTCATCTGGCGCAGCAGGAGGAACAGCGCGATGACGGTGGCGGTGTGGAGCAGGACATTGGTGAGATGATGGCCGGCGGGATGCAGTCCGTATAACTGGCAGTCGAGCATGTGGGAAAGCCAGGTCAAGGGGTGCCAGTTGACGGCATGGGCGCTGGCGAATGCCCAGACGACTCCCCGCAGTGTCAAACCGCTTTTAACAATTGGATTTTCGCACACGTAATCCGGGTCATCGTAGGCGACGAACTTGTGAGTCAACGTCTGGCCGAAGACCGCGAAGGTGATCGCCGCCAATCCGCAGCAAAGGCCCGCCACCTGCCAGCGTTGGCCCCGGGTGCCGGCGCCGCTGGCGGCATTTGCAGGAGGTGGTTGGCGGATCATGTCTGTGACTTTATGGTGAATGCGCCGGCGCAGGAAGATGGAACGGAAGGGCGATTGCGTAAAGGTTGATCTGGAATCGCAGTTGGTCGGCCAGCTTGGCGTTGGATTGCGCCTCGGCCAGGGCCAGGGCGCGTCGCGCCGTTGTCGTCGCATCATCAAAACGCCCCGCTTCAGCCAGGGCGGCGGCGAGGGTTTGCAGAATCATGGGGTCGCTGCCGTCGGTCGCCTGGCTGGCCTCCTGGGCCAGTTGGACGGCCCGGTCCCCATTGCGCAGCGAAGCGTCCGGACAGGTCGCCAGGAGCCAGGCCAGAGTGTTGAGAGTGGCGACATCGTTGGGTTCAAGCTGCAGCGCCTCTTGAAAATGAGCCAGGGCCTGGGCCGCATCCCCCTTTCGCAGGAGGACATTGCCCAGGTTGAACTGGGCCTGGAAGTAAGCGGGCTTGGCTTGCAACGCCTTCTGGTAGTGGGCAATGGCTTCATCCGGCCGGCCGGTTTGGAGGAGGGCATTTCCCAGATCGAGGTGGGCTTGAGCATAGGCCGGCTTGAGCTGCACCGCTCTTTGGAAGCGCTCAATCGCGTCGTTCATCCGGCCCAGGCGGACGAAGGCATTTCCGAGGTTATAATGGGCTTCGGCCAGGTCCGGGCTGATGGTCACGGCCTTTTGCAGGCACTCTAGCGCTTGATTGACGTGGCCTTTCTGCAGAAGGGCGCTGCCCAGATTGTTGCAGGCCTTGGAGTATTCCGGCTGAAGTTTCAGTGCGCGCACAAATTCGGCGATGGCCTCGTCCACCTTGCCCTGCTGGAGGAGGGCGTCGCCCAAACCGTTGTGCGCCTCCGGGTTGGCGGGAGCAATGTGGAGGACCTTTTGGAACTGGGAAATCGCATCCTCCAGTTTGCCCGCCTGGGCAAGGTCCTCCGCCAGGTCCAGGCGCGCCTCGGTGCCGGCGGGGTTGGCGCGCAGAGACTCCCGATAAAGGGCGATGGCGGCGTCCGTTTTTCCCTCTTTGTCAAGAATGGCGCCCCGGTTGAGGCAGGCCAGCCAGCAATCGGGATTGCGTTGGGCGGTTGTTCGCCAGAGCGTTTCGGCATCACGGTACATGCCGCATTGCCGCCACGTCAGCGCGCCCAGCGCCAGCAAAACCACCGCCGCGACCGGCGGCCTGCGCATCAGAACGGCTGCGGCGAGCGCCATCGGGCCGGGAATGGCAAAGTACTGCCAATGATCCGCCACCAGGGAGTAGCGCATGTAATAGATGTTCAAAAACCCCAGGATGGGCAGAAGCATCACCACAAAATAGCTCAGGCCGAAAAACAATCCCTTGCCCCAACGCTGCCGACAACGCCAGCACACGA
>Ga0326728_10005433_pt1 | contig 35786 bp, 24 predicted proteins | sample MB3enrmetagenome_FD_207602 | JGI IMG/M metagenome (GOLD analysis project Ga0326728, IMG submission 207602) | Lab enriched peat soil microbial communities from McLean, Ithaca, NY, United States - MB31MN | ecosystem: Environmental > Terrestrial > Soil > Wetlands > Peat | place: USA: New York...
GATCGGAAATCGCAAATCGACAATCGGCAATCGAAAATCGTCAATCGGCAATTCGCCCCCCCGTAACCCTTGTCCCTAATCCCTAACCCCGAATCCCGTACCCCGTGTCCCGTATCCCGAACCCCCAGCCCCTAACCCCCAGCCCCTCCCGCCTGCCGCACGTTCTCCAGCGCCTGCACCAGCGAGCTTTCGATAAGGCTGCACATCTCATCGATTTCAGGTTTGCCCGCGATCAGCGCCGGCGCGACGGCGAACCAGGAGGGGTCGATGCGCATGATCAGGCCATTATCAAGGGCGGTGTGCTTCAAAGCCTTGCCCAATTCCGGGTAGGGTTCCATGGTCTGCGTATTCTTCACCAGTTCGACGCCGCGCAGAATGCCCTTGCCGCGGACTTCGCGGACCACTCCGTATTTCTTGAGGCCTTCCAGTTTGCCCGCCAGGTACTCGCCCATTTCCAGGGAGTGATGGTCCAACTTATTTTCAACAATCTCCTCAATCACGGCGATTCCCACCGCGCAGGCCAGGGGATTGCCGGCAAACGTGTGGCCGTGGGCGAACTGCACGTTGTCGCCGTCATTCCCCCAGAAGGCCGCGGCCATATCTTCGCGGGCTATCATCGCCCCGATGGGCAGCATGCCGCTTGACAGGCCCTTGCCACAGCAAATCAGGTCGGGCGTAACGCCAAACGTCTGGGCCGCAAACATCGATCCGGTCTTACCTATTCCAGTAATAATCTCATCATAAATCAGCATGACGTTATAACGGGTGCAGGTTTCCCGGAGGATTTGGAAATACTCGTCGGTGGGGGTAATGATCCCGCCGGTGTTGCCGACCGGCTCCACGATCACGCCCGCCACCGTCTCCGGGTCCTCGTTCACGATGAGGTCTTCCACCATGCGGGCGCAGAATCGATTGCATTCCTCCCAGGAGTTGAAACGGTCGCGGTAGTAATTGGGCGGGAAGACTTTCAGGAAGCCAGGCATTTGGGGCTCGAACTTGCTTTTGCGGGAACCCGTACCGCTGGCGGCCATGGCCCCCGCCGTGCCCCCGTGGTATCCGAAATAGCGGCTGATAAATTTGTACTTCCCGGGGTGACCGGTCTGCTTGAAGTACTGCCGCACGAACTTGATGGCGGACTCCACCGCCTCTGAACCGCCGCTGAAGGGCTTGACGTATTTCAGGTTGCCCGGAGTGACGGATCCCATCTTCTCGACAAAGTCCAGAGTGACGTCGGCGATCCCGTGCAGCGGGGGTGCGAACGTCATCTTCGCCATCTGTTTCTCCAAAGCTGCAATCAAGCGCGGGTGGCGATGTCCCAGCGTGGCGACGAATATTCCCCCGATGGCGTCGAAGTAGCGCATTCCTTTTGTGTCCCAGTAGTAGAGGCCCTCGGCCCGCTCGAGGATCAGCGGGTGGCGCAGGAACTCGGCCGTTTGCTGGTAGTCCAAAAAGGTGAGTTTGAGCAGTCTCTCGCGGCGGGGATCGAGTTTCATGGTCTCCATTATAAATGTCTTGACACCCGATTTCAGGTATAATGCGGGCATGCGTAGGTTCGCCGCCAACGCGATGGTTCTGGCGGGTCTGCTGGTACCCCTTTGTCTATCTGCGCAGCCACGCGGCGCGTCCCACTCGTTTGGTGGTTCCCGGGGTTATTATCGAAGCTCTGCGCCCACGCCACGTGCGCCCGTAAGGCCTCGGCCAGCCCCATTCGTGCCGTACAGTTCAAGGTCCAGTTCCAGTTCCAGTACGAGTTCCAGTACGAGGGGCACTCCCCAGTTGCAGATTCAACCCGCGGCGGGCTCGTCCCTGATCAATCCGGGCGAGGCGTCATGTCTCCTGAACCCTTCCTTTGCCGGTTCGCTTTACTGCCGGCAATATTTCTCGGGACGCCCCTCTTTGGGCGTTGAGCCTGTTTATCCCTATTGGATGCCCTCGGGGGGATATGAAGAGACGGAGCAGCCTCCCCCGCCGGTTGCCGAACCGGAACCAGAGAATCAACTCGCCGCGCAAGTTGGCAACCTGGCGGCGGAAGTTGCAATGATGCGCGAAGATCAGGCCCTGCGCGACTCGCGCGGTGCTCCCCCCGCGGAGCCTCTCGCGGCTGCCGAAGAAAAACCTCCTGCCACCCTTCTCGTTTACCGCGATGGCCACCAGATGGAAGTGCAGGACTACGCCATCCTCGGCAAGACACTCTGGGTTTTTTCCGCCCAGATCACCCGGCAAGTCCCTCTCACCGATCTCGACCTCGCCGCCACGGAACGCGTGAACGGCGATCGCGGGGTCAACTTCGTCGCCCCCAGCACGCAGTAAGCCCTCCGATGTTATGATAATCAGGGACCCTTAAAGCATGTTCTACTTCACTAAGAGTGGGCGGCGGCTCTGAGCACTGAAACCCCTTTGGAAAAACGCGACTCGCGGCTGCCGATGATGTTCCGCGCCTTGCGGCACCGCAATTACCGGCTGTTCTTCTGCGGCCAGATCATCTCGCTGATTGGCACGTGGATGCAGAACATCGCGCAGGCATGGCTGGTCTATCGGCTCACCAAATCATCGTTGCTGCTGGGGTTGGTGGGCTTCTCGGGACAAATTCCGGTATTCCTTTTCGCTCCCCTGGGGGGATTGTTCGCGGACCGTTACAGCCGATATCGCACGGTGATTGCCACGCAAACCGCCTCCATGTTGCTCGCTTTAATCCTGGCGGCGCTGACCCTGCTCGGACACGTCCATGTTTGGGAAGTCATGCTGTTGGCGTCGCTGCTGGGCGTGGTGAATGCATTCGATATTCCGGCGCGCCAGGCGTTTATCATCGAAATGGTGGTGCCGGAAGACCTCATCAATGCCATCGCGCTGAATTCCGCCATGTTTAACGGCGCCCGCATCCTGGGCCCGGCCATCGCCGGCATCACGGTGGCGGCCATCGGGGAAGGCTGGTGCTTCTTCTGCAACGGCGTGAGTTACATTGCGGTGATCGCCTGCCTGCTGCTCATGATCGTCACGCCGCGCGAGCGCTCCGGGCGGAGAGCGTCAGGGCTGGAGAGCGTTCTGGAGGGATTCCGCTTCGCCATTCACACCGGGCCCATCCGCGCCCTGCTGCTTCTGCTCGGGTTGGTCAGCATCACGGGCATGCCCTACGCCGTGCTGATGCCCATCTTCGCGGACAAGATTCTGCATTCGGACGCCCGCGGCCTGGGCTTGCTGATGGGTTCCACGGGCGTCGGCGCACTGGCCGCCACCCTGGTGATGGCGGCGCGGCGCGAGGTGCGCGGCCTGGGGCGCTGGATTAACTACGCCTCCACCGGATTCGGCGCCAGCCTGATCCTGTTTTCGTTCTCGCGTTCGCTGCCCCTTTCCATCGCCCTGCTTTTGCCCGCGGGCTTTTGCATGTTGATCCAGATGGCGAGTTCCAACACCCTCATCCAAACCATGGTGCCGGACAATCTGCGCGGGCGCGTGATGTCCGTCTACTCCATGATGTTCATGGGCATGGCCCCGTTCGGCGCGCTGCTGGCGGGAGCCATCGCCAAAGGTCTCGGCGCGCCCCACACCGTGGCGCTGGGAGGCGCTGCCTGCATTGCCGGCTCGGCGGTGTTCGGATCGAAATGGCCGGGCATGCGCGGCGAGTTGCACCAGCTTATTCTGGCCCAGGGCATGCGGAGCGGAGAGCCCGCTGAAGAGATGACCGGCCAAATGGACGCCCTCGGCAGCGGCAAACGCGCCGCACCGTAGCGGGGAAGAGCCAAGTCAGTGGGCCCTCCACTGGGACTTGATGGCTGCCGAAAAAATGTGCAAATCTGATTCTATAAAATTACGCCCTCACTGTGGGCTGACCTCGACAAGCGCGGCGTTGCGGTCGGTGAGCGCGACCTGATGATCGGCGTCACCGCCATTGCCAGGAATTACGCTGTGGACACCCGCGACGGGAGAAGCTTCTCAAGAATTCCGGGGCTCAACGTTTAATTGCTATGAAAAGCAAGTAGCGCGAAGTGGTGTGCGCAGCGCACTGCTCGGCGGTTCTCGGCTCACGGTTGTGACATCGAGGGCGGCGCGGCATCGGGGGCGCTGCCCCAGGATTTATTGGGCTGCGGTCCCATGTGCAGAACAAGCGTGCCGCCCTGGGCGAGGTCAGCGTGCGAGAACCATGGCTTGTTGAGCGCGTGCCCGTTGAGCGTGGCCGACTGAATGTATTTGTTATGCGGGGACTGGTTCGTGGCGCGGATCGTGAACACCCGTCCGTTCTCAAGCGAGATTTTGATCTCATCAAAGATCGGACTGCCGATGTTGTACGTGGGGCTGCCGGGGCAGACGGGATAAAAGCCCATGGCGCTGAAAACGTACCAGGACGACATGGCGCCCCAGTCCTCATCACCGGGAATGCCCATCAAGCCGGAGGTGTACCAGATCTTCATGATCTCGCGGACACGGCGCTGGGTCCTCCAGGGCTCGCCGGCATAATTGTAAAAGTAGGGGATGTGGAATCCGGGTTCGTCCCCTTGCGGGTAATTGCCGATCAAACCCGTACCGTCGGGGAATTGCGCGAGAAAGCGGAATTTGGAAACGCCGAAGGGCTCCTCGAACAGCCCGTCGAGCCGTTCCACAAATTTCTCTTTTCCGCCCATCAACTCGATGAGGCCGGCCACGTCGTGCTGGACATGGAACGTGTAGACCCATCCATTGACCTCGGTGAAATAATCCCTGCCCCCTTGCCCGCCGCCCAGTTTGGGATCGAAATCCTCCACCCACTTGCCGTCCATGCTGCGTGGCGCCATAAAGCCCATGGCGGGGTTGTAGACATTCTGGTAATTGTGCGCACGCTTCATGAAGTAAGCGTAATCCTCATCCTTGTGCAGCGCCTTGGCCATCTGCGCCACGCACCAATCGTCATAACTGTTTTCGAGCGTGACGGAGACGGCTTGGCGGCGCTCCCCTGGGGAGACATCCGGTGAAGTCTCGGTCTCTCCTTTGGCGAGCGCGGGAAGGAATCCCTGTTCCTGATAAACGCGGTCGAGCGGCGTGAGCGGCCCCATGCGCCAGGGCAGCACGGTGGCTTGCGTGGCATTTTTCCGGATGCCCTCATAGGCTTTTTCCGCGTCAAAGCTGGTGTAACCCTTGCCGTAGGTGTCCGCGATGAGAGCAGCGGAATGATTCCCGATCATCCAGACGCCGGGGCCGTCCACGGTGGGGTCGCGCGGCATCCACCCATTCTGTTCGTACATGCGAACGTACGAGCGCACCATGTCGAGTTGGCGGCTGGGCGAAAGCAGGAGCTCCAAGGGGTGCTCGGAGCGATAGGTGTCCCACAGGCTGTCGTCCACGTAGAAGTCATGCCCGTCGCTCGCGTGCACTTGCTTGTCGTACCCGCTGTAGTATTCGCCATCCTCGGTGATGTCCGCCATCCCTTCGAGCGATCGGTAGAGCGCGGTGTAGAAAATGGTCTTTTCATCCGCGCTGCCGCCGCTCACCACAATTTTTCCCAGAGCTTGATTCCACGCGTTGCGCGCGCGGCTCTTGACCGCGGCAAAGTTCCAGGCGGGAATCTGCTCCCGCACATTGCGGCGCGCCTGCTCGACGCTGAGGTAGGAGATGCCCACGCGCCATTCCACCGGACTGGCCGCCGAGTCCGGGAAAGTAACCGCCATGCCGATGTGATTTCCGGTTTGGGAGGCGAGCCCCGGTGATACCTTGTCGCCTTCCCAAGCTCCCCACACTGTGAAGGGGCGTGAGGACTCGGCGAAGAAATAGTGCCGCGCGCCGCGCATGTCCTCAAACCCGGAGAGCGTGGAATGGGATGGGTCAGCGTTCAGCATTCCCTTGCCCCTTACACGCACCACCATGTGGCGCTCGCCCGGCTGGGGATACGTGAAGCGAAAGTAGACGGCGCGCTCCGTAACGGTGAACTCCACTTGCGTGTTGGTTTTCTCCAGCGTCACCGCGTAGTAGTAAGGAGTGGCGGTTTCAAAATCGTGATCGTAGCGCGAGGCAGTTTTGGCCGGGTCGGTTTCCACCGGCCCGGTGGTGGGCATCAGCACGGCGCCCTCCACCGGGAATCCGTATATTTTCTCCGCCAGGTAGGAGTCGGAAATGCCGGGGCTGGTCAGCGGGGCCAACCGCATCATCCCGAAGGGGAGTTGCACGGTCGGCGGCTCCGACTTGAGAAGATGCGAGATGCCGCCGATGTGCGGGTCCACATAATCCACCGGCTGCCTGGTTTGACCCAGGGCAACGGGCGCAAGCGCCCCGAGGACGCAGAGGCTTGCCAGGAATATTTTATGGTGAGTTTTCATTGGCGCTTCCTTCTGGGAACAAATTGGCGTGACACAGCGCAAGAGTATAGCAGCAACGGCTTATGGCAAAGCGAGCGGAGTTTGCGCAGGCAGGGTACGAAATACGCAAAGCCGGTTCGAACCCTAATCAGGTGCGGGACCGGGGCCGTTCGCTGAAGTCGCGGCGATCCACACCCAACCGCGCGTCAGCAGGGTGTAAATCATCACCATGTAGAAGGGAACGCAGAACCGGCGATTATCCCCAAACTCCGTGAACGCCGCGAAGATAGATGCCCACAAGGCAATAGCAAAGATAAGATATTCAAATCTCGTGAATGCCTTCAGGCGAAAGAGGGCGCAAGGGATGGAGATCAGGGCGAGAACAAGAAAAGCGCCCTTGACTTCGCGAGTGAAGAAGTAGGCGGTGGTGGTTACAAACTCGCGCAGCCCTATCCTGCCACTCTGCGGCCACTCAATTTCCTTCGGGTCGGGCTCCCCCCAGAACTTCATCCAGCCTTGTTCAGCGCGCCGGAGGCAAAGAAGGGGATGATGGATTTGCAGGTAGAGGGCAAGTGAAGCGAGTTCATGGCGCACTTGGGTTTCTGTTTTCCCCGTCTGCCTTTCCATTTCCGGCACCGCGCGGACATAGGTATCCACGGGCATGTGGCTAAAGTTATCGGTACCTTGCGGGCGAGACTGGAGCCAGATATCCCGCAGCACAGCAAATCGGTCCGGAGCCAGATCAACGTAGGGATCAACCTGATGTATCAGGTTGTCGCCGGCGAGGGTTGTGACGGTAAAATTTCCGTTATTAAAGTAGTTAAACCCGCACCACCCCAAAATGCCTGCCACCACGGGGAGCGCATAGAAGAATGTTCGCTTGATAGTCTCGCGCCGCAGGATTTTCTTGAGAGGTCGAGAGGGAACCAGGAAGAAGTAGTAGAGGGGCGCCAAGCAGATCATCAAGGGACGAGTCAGACCAGCCAAAGCCACGATCGCCCCCAGGCCCAGCGGGTAGCGGACATTGCTCTCCCCGGCGTCGTCGCAGCGGCTGATGAACCAGAGCGAGGTCATGAGGAGGAAGTTCGTCAATGCTTCGGTTAAAACCGAGGCCTCATAGATGAGAGCTTCCGGAATAAGGCTGCAAGTAAGCCCAACGAAGAGTGAGAAGAGACCGTGGCGGGTGCGGCGGAAGGCCATGTCGAAAATCATTAAACTCGACGCAACGCCCATGATCGATTGTACAGCCCAAATTGCGCGTGGATTGAGGCCGCACAATGCGACCAACAGCGGGTAAACGGGAACGCGATCCCCCAGAGCATGAAAATTAAAGCGAAGAATGTCCTGGGCCGCCTGCGTATACGTCTCGTCGATGGGCGGCATCCCCGAAAAGGGGTGCGGCAGGATCATCAGGATTAGTCTGGCCAGAGCGCCCACAATGAGCAGGACCAACGCATACTTCCCTAATTTGTCCTGCCGTTCCGGCATAGCCAAGCCTCCCGCCAACACCGCTCCCGCCACTTGTAGTTCGGCTCAGAGAAGATGAGCCGCCCTTCCCTTCTCGCTCGGGTGTGGAATTATATCCTCGCCCATCCTGCTTGGACAGGCCCCAAGCTTGTTCACCTTAATGAGGGGCCGTGAATGGGGAAGTGCATGATGTTGGGTGGGATGACGAATCAGGTGGTGATCATTGGCTGCCGTTCATGGTGACGGTAACCGGATCTTTAAGGGTAAAGTCGAGTTTTGTTTCGGCGGGGACTTTAACCTGCGACCCTTTGGTGGAAACCTGGACGGCGGTACCGGCGCCCGCGCCCGCCACCGATCCGATGGCCGCACCCTTGCCGTGTCCGAGGATGCCGCCCAGCAAAGCCCCTAACACTGCACCTCCGCCCACGGTTTCCGCGGTCCGCCTCCCGCGCGAGCCCCCATGCTGCTCGTAGTAGCCGCTTGTGGTTGCATAGGAGACGCCGTTAATCGTTACGTTGATCAGTTCGAGCTCCAACTCCGACTGGCCCTCGATGTGTCCGGCGGACTTGGCATCGACCAGGCGCACGCGAGCATCGGAGCCGCGCGAAGCCACCACACGGTCACCCACGACGATGGGTGAATCCAGGCTGGCCGCGAACTCTTCACCGGGCCGGTTGCGGCTGGAATCGATGTTATCGATCATGCGGACGGTGAGAACCGTTCCCGCTGGAATCTCAAGATGCTCCTGCGGCTTGGGGGCGGGCGTCGGGGCCGGGGGAGGCGGCGCAGGCGCGGCAGGCGCAGTGGCCACTTGAGGCGAGGCAGCAGGTGCTGGCGCGGCGGCGGCCGGCGACGGAGCGGGAGCCGGGGCGGCGCTCGGGTTAGCGGCGGCATCAGCAGTGACAGAGTTCGTATAGGCTTGCAACTCGGCCGAGGCCTTTTCTTCATTGCTCGCTGCTTGAGTATGGTGCGGGCGCCGCGGCTTTTCGGGGGCCGGCGGTTCCTCGGGCGGCGCGGCGGGAGGAATAACTTGTTGGGGAGGCGCAACGCTCTCCGCTGACTGGACGCCCTCGGAGGCGGGTGTGGAGGATTGAGATGTCACGCTGAGCATGTTCACTACATTCTTAACTCCGTCTTCCTGGGTGGCAATCCGCTCCACCGCCGCTTTTTCCAAATCCGTGCCCACCGTCCCGGAGAGCGTGACGATGCCATTCCGTGCATCGACACGAACGTCGCGCGTTTTCAAGATGGCGTCGCCAAAGAGCTTCGCCTGAATGTTGGTGGTGATCGTCTTGTCATCGGTCGATTGGAACAGCTTAAAACTGTTACAAGCTCCGAGTAGAAGCACCCCCATGACGATCAAGGTTGCCAGACGCGGTTGTGACCTTTGCATAAGCTTTCACCCCAGTGGGAAATCCGCCCCATCATGCTGTTTTGATTCATTCCCTTACGCATAGGATGCACGCAGGGTTCCTCCCACGCCAATGTTCGGCCAGCGGAAAAAGGGCCGACGCTTGCTGCGGCTGAAGCGTCCGGGGAAATTCCCGGCGCGGCGTGGCAAGCATGTTAAAATTACCTCGAATCGGCGCGGATTGCCAACCCCCACCGGGTGACCGGTTTGCGACGGGCGTCCCAGCGGCGCTGCGAAGTCCAATCGATCACTGTGTAGGGCATGGCGCGGGCGAGGTTGCCCTTTCTCAGGAGGCAAGTGGAAAACGATTCCGTAAGCGTGGTCATCCCCGTTTACAACGAGGAGGAGAATATCGCGCCCCTGCTTGAGCAGCTCCAGGCCGCGCTGCGGGGCTGGTCTGGGGAAGTGGAGTTCCTCTTCATTGATGACGGCAGCACCGACGCGACGCTGGAACTTCTCAAGCGCGCCCAGACGACCGAGCCGCGAATCCGCATTGCCCACTTCCGACGCAATCTGGGTCAAACCGCCGCCATGGAAGCGGGCTTTCATTTGGCCAGGGGCCGCGCCGTGGTGACGCTGGATGGCGACTTACAGAATGATCCGGCGGAGGTTCCCCGACTCGCACGGATGCTTTCCGATTGGGATGTCGTCTGCGGCATCCGCACCCGTCGGCAGGACACTTGGTGGAAGCGCCGGTCGTCCCGCATCGCCAACGGCTTCCGCAACTGGATGACGGGCGACGATATTGTGGATACCGGCTGCACCCTGAAGGCTTATCGGCGCGAATGCGTCGAGCGCCTGGAGCTTTACAACGGCATGCACCGGTTCCTTCCCACGCTCCTCAAAATGCGCGGCTGCCGTGTGACGCAGGTCCCGGTGAGTCATCACCCCCGCCGGGCGGGGAAAACCAAGTATGATACCTGGCGGAGATTGAAGAAAGGTCTGGCGGACGTCTGGGCCGTGCGCTGGATGAAAAGGAACTGGATCGCGTACGAGGGCGACTTGGAAGTTGTGGAAGCGCCGGCGGCCATGAATACTCGCGAACAAACGCCCACGCGCTGAGCGGCGAACGCCGGCCGCCGGCCGCGCCCATCACTTTTTTGCTCGGAGTTATCAGGAACATTTGACTGTATCTAACACTGCACCGGTGACGCCCACGGAATCCCGCCCCAACTCCCGGAGGACTCTCGTACTCTCGCTGGGCCTGCTGCTCATCACGGCGGCCGTGCTGTTCTTCGCGGGTTTGGGACGGCTTCCCTTGATCGAACCGGACGAGGGCCGTAACGCCGAAGTGGGGCGCGAGATGCTGGTTTCGGGGGATTGGATTACTCCGCACTTCAACGGCTTCGCCGTCCTTGACAAGCCCGCCGTCTTTTTTTGGATGGTGGCGGCATCCATCAAAATCTTTGGCGTTTCCGAAGGCGCCGCGCGATTGCCGTCGGCATTGATGGCGGCAGCAACCATGCTGCTGGCGTGGTTCCTGGCGCGTCGCATGTACGGAAATTCCGCGGGGCTGCGGGCCGGGATAATATTTGCCGCTTGTCCCTTGGCCCTGGCGCTCGCCCGTGAAGTCATCTTTGACATGACGCTCACTTTCCTGGTCACGGTGGCGATGGTGGCGTTCTGGCTCGCGGAAGAGAATAATTTCCTCGTGCCGTGGTTCGACGCCTTGATGTTCGCGGCGATGGGGCTGGCGGTTATCACCAAGGGTTTCGTGGGAATTCTGATTCCCCTGGTAGCGATCGGGATTTACGAGGCGGCGCGCGGGCGCTGGCGCGAATGGCTGCGCCTGCGATGGGGATGGGGCCTTCTGGTCTTCTTTGCCGTGGGCTTGCCCTGGTTCATCGCCGTTTCCGTTCGCAATCCGGACTTCCCCCGCTACGCCTTCTGGAACGAAAGCCTGAAGCGTTTTGCCACCGGCGCCGCGCGTCGCGGTGGAGGGATCTTCTACTACCTTCCCGTGTTCCTCGGCGGCTTTTTCCCTTGGAGCTTATTTCTGCTCTTTGCAGGTTGGCATCGCCTGCGACGCTGGCGAGAGCTGAAGCAAGAGGCGGGCCGGCCCATCCTATTTCTGCTCTGTTGGGCGGCGTGGATTTTCGTCTTCTTCACGCTTTCCCATTCCAAGCTTCCCACCTATTTTCTGCCCGCGGTCGTTCCCCTGAGCATCCTCATGGGACGAGTCTGGCAGGACGTGGGCAGAGAGGAGCAAGCGCGCCCGCCGGATTGGCTGACGGCAGGATTTGCGCTGCTGCTGGGATTGGGAGTGGTGATGGCCGCGGCGTCGCATTCCTGGGTCTACACCACGCTTCAGGTGCGACTGACCAGAAAACTCCAGCCCGCTATGTTGGAACTTATCCAGCCGTCGCTGCTCTACACCGGGCTGATCCTCGCGGCGCTGGGATTTCTTGGCCGGAGGTTGGCGGCACAGACGCGCGGGCGAACGATGGCGATCGCCACATTTGCGTTGGCGGCCGTGATTGTCCCAACGCTCGTGCTGCGCTGGTATGCGCCGCTCGAATTGTTCGCCGAAACCGATTCCAGCCGTCGCCTGGCAGCGGCCATCCTGGCCAGCCCGGATCGGGATTCGCCGATTTTCGGCTACTATTACTTTCGCAACAGCCTGCCTTTCTATTTGCGGCGCCCGGTGGGATTGCTCTCCGTGGAATGGGGGGAGATGACCAGCAACTATCAAGTGATGCATCAGCGGGAGGCGCGGCGCGAGGCAGGCAGCCAAGCGGGCAAGGGCGTGCTGGTGACACTCCCCGAGTTTTGCGCGCTCGCGAAATCAAACGTCCAGCCCATTTTAGTGATGACTCCAAACCCTTTGGTGCAGGACCTTTGGCGGAACGTGGGGCGCATCGACCCGCTCTGGAATGAATTGGCCTTTTCCGTTTGGGAGATTCCGCCCGCCCATGCCCAGCAGCCGGAAAGCAAGCCGACACACGTGATCACGCCTTTTCAGCCGTGAGGATTCACTTGCCTTTCCCCGCATGGGGAGTGGATTTCTGTCCCCTGTTCCCTGTAAATTGTTGCCCGACCTCTTATGTGTGGAATTTGCGGTATTTTCAATTTGCAGCATCAAGCCCTGGCGCACGGTGACCGCATTGACGCGATGGCGGCGCGCATCTTTCATCGCGGGCCAGACAGTGGCGGCAAATTTCAATTGCCCCACATCGCGCTGGCCATCCGGCGGCTGAGTATCATTGATCTCGAAACCGGCAACCAGCCGCTCTCCAACGAAACCGGGGACATCACCCTGGTTTTCAACGGCGAGATTTATAACTACCGCGAGCTTTGCCAGGGGTTGCGGGAACGCGGCCACCGTTTCAAGACGCATTCCGATGGCGAAGCCATCATCCACCTGTACGAAGAGCAGGGCCCCGACTGCCTGCGCGAGTTGAACGGGATGTTCGCCATCGCCCTCTGGGATAATCAGGCCAAGCGACTGCTTTTGGCGCGCGACCGCGCGGGCGAGAAACCCCTTTATTACTGGCACGACGGCGAAACCCTGGTGTTCGGGTCGGAAATCAAGGCGCTGCTCGAATATCCGGGGATCAGCCGCGCGCTGGATCCCGTCGCGCTCACCCACTATTTCTTCTACGGCCATTTCCCCGGCCCGCGTAGCGTTTATGCCGAGATCAAGAAGCTTCCGGCGGCGCACCGCATGGTGGTGGAAGGCGGCAACATTCACATCGACGCCTACTGGCGCCCGCAGGATTATTTGCGTTCGCCGGACGAGGCGCCGGTAACCCCCCGCGGAGAGCGTGACTTGACAGAGGAACTCGCCACGCGTCTGCGCCAGGCGGCGGAGTCGCGCCTGGTGAGCGACGTTCCCCTGGGCGTATTCCTGAGCGGCGGCGTGGACTCCTCCACCATCGTCGCCATCATGAGCGAACTGAGCCCGGGAAACATCAACTCGTTTTCCGTGAACTTCCCGGAGAAGACCTTCAACGAGGAGCCTTACTCGACGCTGGTGGCAAAGCGCTTCCACACCCAGCATCACATTTTGAATGCCGACAAGCCCGGCATGTATCAGGCATTGATGATGCTGGCCGAATATCTGGACGAGCCCATCGCCGATCCGGCGGTCATTCCCACTTACATGATTTCGCGTTTCGCGCGCGAACACATCAAGGTGGCGCTGAGCGGCGAAGGCAGCGACGAGCTTTTCGGCGGCTATCCCACTTATATGGGAGCGCGCCTGGCGGACTATTACCTGAAGCTCCCCGGCGTGGTGCGCCGCCAGGTTTTTGGCCGGCTCCAGCGCTTTCTTCCCGTGTCCTCCGGCGCGGTTCCCATTGGACTCTTCCTGCGCCGGTTCTTGAGCCACGCGGAAAGGAATCCGGCGGAGCGCCACCAAATCTGGTTCGGCATGTTCAATCCTACCGAGATCGACCAGCTCTTTTCGCCGGAATGGGCGGGTCCGCGGCCGCCCAGCAGTGAACTCTTCTCGCCCCTCGCGCGGGTGCTGGAGGGCGCGCGCTTTGATGAGACCGTCTCCGAAATGCTCTACCTGGATTTTCGCTTGTACCTGGAAGATAACCTGTTGGTGAAGGTCGATCGCGCCAGCATGGCGAGCTCGCTGGAGTTGCGCACACCCTTCCTCGATCACCGCCTTATTGAATTTGCCGAAGGGCTGCCCGGCGCCCTTAAGGTGCGAGGCTTCCAACTCAAGTACATCCTGAAAAAGGCCGTGGAGCGTTGGCTGCCCCACGAAATCGTCTACCGGCAAAAGCGCGGATTCTCCGTTCCCATCGCCAGTTGGATGCGGAATGAACTGCGCCCGCTGGTGGACGAAACCCTGGGGGAAGAGAAGTTGCGCCGGCAGGGGATGTTCAACGTTGCGTTCGTGCGCAGACTGCTCAACGAGCATTGGTCGGGTAAGTTCGATCATCGCAAGAACCTGTGGGCGCTTTTTGCTTTTCAACTTTGGTACGAGCGGTGGCAGAAATAATTGGGTCATTGAATCATTGAGTCATCGGATCATTGACCCATTGAGTGAAGTGATTGGACCTCTGAGAGATCTCGAATGGCCAAGTCACCAAATGAGCCAATGACCCAATGACCTAATGACCCGATGATGCAGTATCCGGATTTTTCGATTGAATCCCCGCCGGGTGGCGCCTTACGGCTTTGGCTCGTTCCCGTTCGGCTTTTTGTTGTAGTGCTCCAACATGGCGGCGGTGATTTCGAGACTGCTCGGCCAATGGCCGCGCCTTTTCCCCGCATGGGTTTGATACTCCTCCAAGCGGGCGGGATCGGGCTGCACGACGTGGCCATCTTTCAGGAATAGCAACCCCGCCTTATCCGTGGGCATGCGGGTAACAAACGCTTCGGCTTCGCGGAGCACTTCCCGCAAGCGCGTCATCGTGGCGATGGGATCAATCGGCGGATCACTGTCGAGGCGCCGGAAATCCGCATCCGTATAGCGAGCGTTGCGGCGAATCTCGTTGATGATCCCTTCCGGCGTGAAGCCCAGGGCCTTACCCACCGAAGCCCATACGGCGGCGCCCAGCGGCAAAATCCGCTCATGGATGGCCAATAAGTCCACCACGTCACGCGGCTCCTGACGCCCGTAGGCTGCTCCAACTTTGTTGGTGGCGAGGTCAACCGGGTGCAGAACATAACCAAAAGTTTCATCCCGCAGGGTGGGGAAAAACCGGAAATCGCTGTCGGAAACCCATTCCAGCTTGGTTGTTGCACCCTCGCGCTCGGCGATGACCGTGTACACGCCGGGGCCGGGTCGGGTCCATTTCACTGTATAGCCATGCTCTTGGAGAACGGCGATGTCTTGTGCGGCCGCTTGGCCGACGCGTTCTTCCCGGTCATGGAAAACGTCGATATCGCCGGAATAGCGGGGGGTATCCCGAGTCAGCGGCGTGCTTCCCGCAACGTAGCTTTCCGGGTCACGGTGCGCGGCGAGAAGACGTAGAATATCGCTCTGAATCTTAGAGAGCGGCATGGCAGAGTCTTTCGATCTGTTCCGCCAAACGCCGCGCCTCCAGATTGCCTTCAACCCGCAGGCTGTGCGTTATCGCCAGAGCGTCGGCGGGGGTCGGATCGGGCACGGGTTTGCTGCTCCACAACGCCGATGCTCCGAACTCTTCAAAGGCGCGGTGATACAGGTTCACCAAATCTTTCCGTTCTGTCGTCGCGTCGTTCACTTTCATCATATTATAATCAATTCTACGCTAGTCGGACGACTTTGTCACACCGTGCGGGTGTTCATGAAAGATGAGGCCGTGCTTCCCAAGAGTTTTGCTGTTGCCCATAACTATCCGCCGTCGGGGGCGCCGGCGAAGAAGGCATTCCGCCCGGCGGAGTGGGCGATTGTCCGCCGCTGCCGCACGCCCAAGCAGGTGCAAGAGTATCTCCGCAGGCTTCCTTACAACTGGGAAAAGCGCGGGGAAACGCTGCGGACGTTTCGCGGCGTGGTGCGTCACGGGAGCGCCCACTGCCTGGAAGGTGCGCTCAGCGCCGCAACCATCATGGAGCAGCACGGTTACCCGCCACTGCTGCTGGACTTGGAATCGCAGGACCAACTTGACCACGTGCTGTTTCTCTTCCAGAAGCACGGACGCTGGGGAACCGTGGCGCGCTCGCGGGACGCGGGCCTGCACGGGCGCAAACCCGTCTTCCGCACCATTCGCGACCTGGTGATGAGTTATGTGGACCCCTACGTGGATGGCTCGGGACGCATCATGGGCTATGGCGTCGCCGACTTGCGCACCCTGGTGAAGTGCGATTGGCGGCTCTCTACTAAGAACGTCAAGGAAGTTGAGCGCGCCCTTATCAAAATGCCCCACAAACGCATTCGAACATCCAACCGCCGTTACGAGGCGATCCTCCGCCAGTTCCGAGCTTTTCGCAAAAAGCATCCCCACAAGCCCGTCACATTCTATTCCAACCGGCCCGTTTGGCTGTGAGGATTGAACAACGCCTTTCGCTGTACATTACGTTTCTGACTTTGAATTAGAATCCCTGCGCCCCCGAACTCAGAATAAACACTCAAGTAACACGGATTTCATGTTCGGCTTCCAAGCTTTGGAGGCTCAGACTTTTAGTCTCTGGCGCAAGCGGAAACAATGTCATTCGTCATGGGAAAGCGTTACTATCCCGAGCACACGCGGGTCGTCCTCCCCACCTCTCGATCCCGTTGGTGAGGCGGCGAACAAGGTTTATGGAGGCAACTATGGGGGCGCATAAGCGATTCAGCATTGCAAATTCATGGCTCGCAGTTTTGGGTTTATTGGTTTTTCTGTTCCTACCCTGCCGATTGACGGCGCAAATTGACACCGGCGGAATCACCGGGACCGTTCAGGATAGTTCCGGAGCGGGGATCGTCGGCGTGCAAGTTAATGAAAATAATGTAGTTAGACGGTGTTATGATTGAGGAATTGCACCCATTATTGGGTCTTAGTGGAATATCCACAATTGTTTCTCAGATTCGAGATGGGAGATTTTACATAAGGAAAGCGTGGGCCCCCATTGCGCTCATGATCCTCCGGTTGGAGATGCGGATTTGCTAGTCGGCTCTCTTCTTGTCTTCGCACGCGCGGTGTGCTACGGTCATGGGGTGAGCAAAACGCGATTCCGGCAATTGCATCGCGGCTTCACGAGTGTTAACTGAATGATTAAGCTGAGGCCACCCGCGGAAATTCAACCCCGGCATCTTGGGTGAGAATGGAAGTCCGATTTCCCAGTGACGAACGCCCTCCCGCCTGGAAGATATCATTCCTTCAGTATTTTATTGCCGTGAGTTTTTTAGGCCTGCTGGCCGGATACTGGCGGCTGCAAATTGGCCAGCACCAACAGTACCTGGATCTGGCGGAACGCAACCGCATCCGCAACCTGCCGGTGATTGCGCCGCGCGGGAAGATAAGGGACCGCGAGGGGCGCGTGCTGGCGGACAATTTCCCGGCCTTCAGCGTGTGGCTTTTGCGCGAGTCGGTTGCCAACCTGTCGCCGGAAGCTGTCGCGGGAATCGCGCGTGGTCTGCAACTGGACCCCGCCGAGCTCCGCCACACGCTGGAACGCACCGCCAGCCTGCCGCGCTTCCAACCCGTGCTGCTGAAGCAGGCGGGGACGCTCGAGGATATTTCCTTCGTCGAATCCCACCTTGTGGAATATCCCGAACTCGAGTTGATCCCGGTGCAGCAGAGGCTTTATCCCAAGCACCAGTTGGCGGCGGCGCTGCTGGGTTATGTGGGGGAAGTACCGGAGGAGATGATCACCAAGCTCGGCTCATCGTACCGGCCGGGTGATGTGATGGGAAAGTTTGGTGTGGAGGGTCAGTATAATCAGGTTCTCTCCGGCCGCGATGGCATGCGGCGGGTGGTGGTGAATAGCCGGGGGCAGGAGGTCGGGTTGCTGAAGCAAATCGACGCGTATCCCGGCAACGACCTGCGCCTGACCATCGACCTGGACCTGCAAATGGTGGCGGAAGCGTCTCTGGGCGAACACCCCGGCGCGGTGGTGGCTCTGGACCCGCGCACGGGCGAAGTTCTGGTGATGGTCAGCCATCCGTCGTTTGACCCCAACGATTTTGCCAAGCGCATCGACCCCAAAGAGTGGGAGCAACTCAACAACGACCCGATGAAGCCGCTGATGAACAAGTCGATTCAAGCGCAACTCGCGCCGGGTTCGGTGTTCAAGATCGTGATGGCGACCGCCGCTCTGGAAACCGGAACCGTCAAACCCGATTACATCGTGCAATGCGCGGGCGCCGTCACGATTTACGGACACCTCTATCACGACTGGGTGTTCGAGAAACATAAAGGCCACGGCTCCGTAAACATCCACACCGCCATCCGCGAATCCTGCGACGTGTACTTTTACACCATGGGAAAGATGCTGGGGATCGACAAGATCGATTTCTTTGCCAAGGGCTTGGGCCTGGGCGCGCGAACGGGCATCGACTTGCCCGGAGAGGCGACGGGGTTGATCCCCACGCCGGAGTGGGTGCAGCGCGTCTTTAAACACAAATGGTATGCGGGGGAAACGATTTCGGTGGCAATTGGCCAAGGGGCCGATTTGGTCACGCCTCTGCAATTGGCGAATACGATTGGCGGCATTGCCATGGGTGGAGTCTTTCATCCGCCGCACGTGGCATTTCAGGACCAGTTGCGGGCGCTGGGCGAAGACCCTCCGGACATTCCCCCTCGCGACTTCCCGCTAAGTGAGGATACGGTTGCGGCGGTGAAGTCAGGCATGTGGGCCGTAGTGAATGAGGGCGGGGGGACAGGCGTCACGGCGCGCTGTCCGGGAATCGAGATCTCCGGAAAGACCGGCACCGCACAGGTGGTCAGCCAGACATTGGAACAATCAGCGAAGAGTTCTGAATACAAGAGCACGGCCTGGTTTGTAGGGTATGCGCCCTCCGACAAGCCGGAAATCGTCGTGGCGGCACTGGTGCAGCGCGGTGAGCACTCCGCCGTGGCCGTGCCCATCGTCCGTGACGTTATCAAGGCCTATTTCGACAAAAAGCTTGGCCCCAAGCCACCGGCTAATCAAATGGAAACCCAGGTGAGGGTGCTGAGCCAATTAAAACCTGCTAACCTGCCGGAACCCTCAAAATATGCTTCGCGGCAGTAGCCAAGGATTGAGAATTGGGTAGACCTTTCAGATCAAGCGACATCGACTGGTTCCTACTCGGGCTGGCACTGGCCATCGCCGCCATTGGGGTTGTCGAAATCTACAGCACCACCCTTCACTCCCCCTTGGCGAGCCAGTACAAGAAGCAGATCTATTGGATACTCCTTAGTTGTGTCCTGGCCCTGATTGCCAGCCGGTTCGATTACCACATGGTTTTGGAGCAGACGCCCTGGCTCTACTGTATTTCCTTGTTGCTTTTGGTGGGACTGCTGGTGGCGGGCCGCTCCATAGCCGGCACACGCCGGTGGCTGCAATTTGGACCCATGAGTTTCCAAGTGTCAGAAATCGTCAAGTTGATTATAATACTCGTCGTGGCAGCCTACTTCGCCGACCGGCGAACCAAGGCGGTCACTTGGGGGGATTTGGTAAAGCTAGGGATACTCGCCGGAATACCGGCGGTCCTAGTGGCCTTGGAGCCCGATTTGGGCACAGCCTTGACGTTTTTCCCGATTGTCGCGGCCGGCGTTCTCTTTGCCGGAATTCGGTGGCAACACATCGCGGTCTTGTGCCTGGCCGGAATCCTCGCGTTACCCGTGGGCTGGCATTTCCTCAGACCCTACCAGCGCGAGAGATTGATGACCTTCGTGCACCCTACGCAGAATACGCAGAGCTCCAGCTACCAGGTTACTCAAACCAAGATTGCCATCGGCTCGGGCGGCTTTAGGGGAAGGGGTTTGGGCAATGGCACGCAGAGTCGGCTGGGATTCATCCCTGTGTCCCATGCTGATTCCATTTTCGCCGCCTTCGCCGAAGAACAGGGGTTTGTGGGAACGTTGCTCGTTCTGCTGTTGTATTTTGCTCTGCTCCTGCGTTTGCTCGATGGAGCGCAGATGGCTCCAGACCGCGCTGGGGCTTTCCTTTTGATCGGCTTGGCCGCGGTGTTGTTCTTTCAAGTGATTCTCAACACGGGGATGATGATTGGGGTGCTCCCGATCACCGGCGTCCCCTTGCCGCTCATGAGTCAGGGCGGCTCCTCCTTGCTCTTCACGTTCCTTGGCTTGGGGCTGGCCATGAGCGTGAGGGCCAGGCGATATGTGAATTGAAGGCAGCCCATCATCCGCGGGGCCGGGTTTCGCGCGTTCCCGCCAAGCGGTCCAATTACTCGAGCGATTCGCCGGCCAGTTCAAGCCGCGCATCGCGAGCCGGGTGGGTCCAATGAGTTCCGCGCCGGAAAGCGCCTCTTGGAAATCATCCGGTATCGATTTTTATCCGGTCGAGGCCAGTGCAGTCGGTCCCGGTGAATCGGGATGCCCGGCCGGTCAGGAACGTTGTTGGTCGATCTCCGTCGGTTGACGGATTGATTCCCCGGCGTTCCGGAATTAGGAGTTTCCATGTCGAAAGAGATGTACATTTCCTCGTCTCCGCACGAGACGAAGGTCGCCGTATTGGAAGACGACCAACTGGTCGAGGTGTATTTCGAGCGCGATACCGACGTCGGCTTAGTGGGCGGTATTTACAAGGGACGCGTCAGCCGTGTGCTCCCGGGCATGCAGTCGGCGTTTGTGGATATCGGCCTCGAACGCGACGCCTTCCTTTACGTTTCCGACTTCTTCTACGAGGACCAGGAGGAATACGACAAGGTCTTTGAGGAAGCGGAAGCGCGTGCCACCAAGTTCACTACGCAGCAGGCAGAAGCACCTGCGGCACCCGTGCCGCTGGCCGCTCCCCTAGTAACGGAACCCCCGCCGCCCGTGGTTGCGGAAGTTGCTCCGCCACCCGTGGCGCCTCCCGAGGTAGAACCTCGTGACGCAGCGAGTACAGCGCCGACTCCAGCCGCCCTACCGCAACCGCCCCGGGATTCACACGAGCGTCGGCCCTTTGACCCTCGACGTGGCCGCCGCCGTCGGCATCGTGGCCGGCCCGAATTCGGCGAGGGTCGCCACGGAGACCGCCGCTTCCCGCCTCCGCATCGTCCTGCGGAAGAGCCTGTTGCTGAACCCTATACGTTTGAAATCCTGCCGGGTGAGTCTTTGGCAAAATACCGAAATGCCGCTTCCACGCCGGCCGAGGAAGCGGAAGGTGGGATGCCACGCGACCACGTCGCCGACGTCGGGGCAGAGGGGCTTGAGGCGGCGGAGGACGGCACCCTCCATGACGACAATATGTCCGAAGAAGGCGGCAAGTCCTTTGTGGGCAACGCCCCTGCCGTTGAAACGGGCGAAGTATCCACAGAAGCGTCGCCTGCGGCCGAATCCATTGCCGGGGCTGCCGAGGTCGCGCCGGCAGTTGTGCCCGCCCCGGTTACCGAGGCTGCGGAACCTGAAACTGCCGTTGCTGCCGAGGCATCACCCGAGCCGCCAGCCGCGGTCAGCGCCGTGGTGACCGATGGCACGGTGTCATTTGCCCCGGGAATGATCCGCTCGATGATTTCTTCCGCCGCGGAAGGCGCCCATGCCGAAGTTGCCGAAGCCGCCGCGTCCGAAGGCGTCGCGCGGATCCAAATTCCGCAAACGGCCGCGCCGATCGAACCGCCCGCGACGGCCAGCCGTGCTGCGGAAGCAGCGCCCGCAGCCGAAATTGTCGCCCCATATTCCGTGGCGGAAACAGCCGCGCCCACGGAAGTTGCGAAGGCTGAAGCTCCGCTCGGTGCCGAGACGAAGGAAGTTGAGGAAGTTGCGGCAGCCGAAGCCCAGCCCGAATCAGTAACAGCCGCACCCGAATCTGCCAACCAATCCGAATTTGCCGCCGCCCCATCCGAAACCGCAGAAGCTGAATCCGCCACAGAAGTTGGCGAAGTCAGTGCTGGGGAGGAAGGAATCGAGGGCGAAGAAGAAGATTGGGAAGAGGGTGAGAAGCTGGCCGAAGGCACCGAGGGTGAACTGGACGATGAGGGTGAACTCCCCGCCGAGAGCGAACTGCCCGCCGAGGTTCCCGCGAGTGCGGATGGCGCAGGTCAGCCGGTTCCCCCGGGAACCCCCGCCGATGATGATTCAGCGAGCCGAGCCCCGGGCGCGCCCGGCGACCGCACCTACACTTTGCGCGAGCCCCACCAGCGTCCACGATTTGCTCCGCGCCGCCGCCGTGGACGCCGTGGTCCGGGTGGCGATCGCGGCCCGCGCCGTTTTGACAAGCCGCGCGAATCGGCCCGTCCGGGCGGCAATCACCATCCCGTACAGATTGCCGAAGTGCTGAAGGAAGGCCAGGAAATCCTGGTACAAATCGCCAAGGAGCCGCTGGGGACCAAGGGCGCGCGCATCACTTCGCACGTAGCCTTGCCGGGGCGCTACCTGGTCTACATGCCCACCATCGACCACATTGGCGTCTCGCGCAAGATCGCCTCGGAAGAGGAGCGCCTGCGCCTGCGCAACATCATTCTGGAAAACAAAGGCTCGCTCACCGGAGGCTTCATCGTCCGCACCGCGGGCCAGGGGCGTCCGGAAGAAGAATTCAAGGCCGACCTGAAATTCCTCTCCACGCTGTGGAGCGAAATCCGCGCCAAGCACGACCGCCTGAAGGCGCCGGCGCTGATTCACCGCGATCTCGACCTCGTGCAGCGCCTGCTGCGCGACCTGCTGACGCCCGACTTCAAGTGTGTGCGCGTGGACAGTGAAATCGATTACGAGCGCGTGCTGGATTTTGTGAGCCGCTGCCAGCCCGCCCTGGTGGGCAAGGTAAAGCTCTACAGCCGCGATACCCCGCTCTACGAAGAGTTCGGCATCCAGCAGGAGATTGAGAAGGCGCTGAAGCCCAAGGTGTGGCTGAAGTCGGGCGGCTACATTGTGATCAATCAAACCGAGGCGCTGGTGGCCATTGACGTCAACACCGGCAAGTACGTGGGCAAAACAAATCGGCTGGAAGACACCATCGTCAAGACCAACGTCGACGCCGTCAACGAAATCGTGCGCCAGGTGCGCCTGCGCGATCTGGGCGGCATCATCGTGATCGACTTCATCGACATGGACGAGCGCAAGAACCGCGCCAAGGTGGTGCAAGCCCTGGAAGAGGCCCTGCGCTCTGACCGCGCCCCCACCAAGGTCATCTCCTTCCACGATTTCGGATTGGTGGCCGTCACCCGCAAGCGCGTCAAGCAATCGCTGGAGCGCACCCTCTGCGACCCGTGCAGCTACTGCATCGGCTCCGGCTGGGTGAAGTCCGTCAATACGGTGTGCAACGAAATCCTGGCGGAAGCGCGCAAGATGGCTAAGGGAATCGACGGCAACGTCCTCACGCTGCGCGTCAGCCCGGAAGTGGCCAAAGCGCTGAAGTCGCGCGAGGGCAACCTGATCTCCGAACTCGAATCGCTCACCAAGAAAGACGTCATCATCAAGAGCGACCCCAACGTCCACCAGGAAAGGTTTGAAATTTATTGAGAGCGGGGCAAGGGGTAAGGATTAAGGGACAAGGGACGAGGTTTGGATTTTCGATTGCCGATTTTCGATTGCCGATTGCGGTTGGCGATTTTAGATTTTGGATTTTGGATTGAAGGGCAGCCCCCCGTGTTCGATTGTGGATATAGCGCAAATGGGCGCGAATCCCCGCTATTGAGCGATGGCCGGAGGCGTTATTAGGAATGGCTCGATTTCTTAATAACGCCATTGTTTACAATGGTTTAGCGGAATGGTGGGGCTCGTCCAATTCTCCGAAAATAAATCTGTGATGGTGCGCCCTGCGACGTAAGTTATAGGGGCAGTTGCAGGTGTAATTGTAGCAGCGCTCTCCGAGCGTCGAACGGCGGTCGGAGACCGCCGCTACAGCCGAACGCGCACACATTGTCGCTCTATATACCTCGGTCTGGTACTTTTTGTCGTATTCCCCGGCGCGCCGCCTTCTCCTGGCAACTGATCACTGCCTTCTTTTTCGTGAACCCTGAATCCTAAATCCTAGATCCTGTCTCCCGCCTCCCGTTTCTTGAATCTTGAATTTTGAATCTCGAATCCTAGTCCCCGCCCCTAACCCCTAACCCCCAACCCCTAATCCCTGCCTTTCCCCTTGCATCCCCCGTTAATAAGTTGTTTAATGTCGTCACCTTTTCGCCAGCCCGGGAACCCCTGGGAGGTTAGGCGTCATGATTCACTCCCGTAATCATCGTCAATCACCGTTGGCGCCGTTCCCTGGCCAGCCCGCTCCGAGACCCTACGACCGCGGGGTAGAAACCGCGTGCACTCGGCTATGGAGTTTTTTCGCCATCCCGACCGGGAGGGGTTTATCCAGGTCATTATGAACGACATCTAGGCGCGGCATCTGGGGGAAGCTATGCTTAATGAACAGGAAAGAACTCGAATTCGGGCTGAGGAAATCCTCCGGCTGGAAACTCGTCGAGAGTTGGAAGCCAGCAGGCCCCGTCCTTCCCGTCGCGATCAGGTCTGGCTGTTACTCAACTCGTCGTTTGCATTATGGTTCCTATCCTCTGTAGTTCTCGCAGCCTTGGGAGCAGCTTATGCGAGTCATGAAAGAAGCCAGACTGCGCAGGCACAGAAGGTCGAGATAACGCGGCGTTTGGACACAGAGATAAGTAACAGGATAGCTGAGGCGCTCGCAGGATCGCGCGACGATGTGGCGAGAATCGAACAAGGGGCGTCGTACTCGCCGCAAGCGATATATAGCAACACGGTGGGGTACTTGGACAACTTCTTTATCAGTGATCCGTCGAATCCTCGAGATTTTTCCATCTACCCTGAATACCGAAGTCGAAGCTTTCGGTCGCTGATCTTCGAGCTTAGCACGGTCGTCGACTCATCTGAGTTACCAGACTTGCGGGAGGCGCTTGGGGGTTATGAACAGTTGGCCCATCTTGGCTCCATTGGCAAGACTGGGGGAAAGAATGCTACGGGCAAGAATGAATCCATCACGGCAGAAAAGAATTCGGTGGACCTGCTGATGAATCGAGTTAGGAAGCCTCGCTGGCTCCCCAGAATGTAAAGCAGGCCCTGCGCGGTGCAGCGGAATGCCGCCTAATCAAACCCTTAGTCCCGAATCTCGTATCCCTTGTCCCGTGTCCCGTATCCCGTTTTTCCCCCTTGCATCCCCCGTTAATAAGTTGTTTAATCGCGTCACCTTTTCGCCAGCCCGGAAACCCCTGGGAGGTTAGGCGTCATGAATCACTCCCGTAATCATCGTCAATCAGCGTTGGCGCCGTTTCTTGGCCAGGCGACTCCGAGGCTGCAGGGATGCGTGCGAGATCCGCTGCACACCCGGCACAGGCAGTTTCTCGTTACGCCGACTGGGGAGTGTTTTATGCAGGGCAGCCTAAACAACAGTAAATCAGTTTACGAGAGGAGGATCGATGGAGTGGGCATCCAAAGTCGACGTGGGCCTGCTGCTTGGCGCCATGGTACTGGTCGGGGTCGTCGCGTTCCGCCAGTTCGCGCTCCGCAATGCAACTGATGGCCCGCCTGTACATCTCGGAGTCCAAGAGCTCGTCCGGCAACTTAGTACTGAGCTTCAAGCCTTGGACGAGGAGCGCACCCGGACCAACCCTAATAGCACTGGTCTCCTGCGCTTCGCCGGAGCGGAAATCGAAGTCTCGTTTGTCGCAAAAGCGTCAACGTCGTCAAGAGGGACCGCTGAGCTGCGGGTTGTCACGGTGGAGGGCGGAGCCGAGTACTCTCACGAGCAGGTTCAGAAGCTAACATTAAAGCTACTGCCAATAGAGCGCACAGGCAATTCGCCACCTCTGCAGACGGAACCAGTTAAAGTCAAAGGAGGACATAGATGACACGATTGACTTGGTCTTGGGCAGCACGCGCAACTGTTGTGTGGTTACTGTTTATCGCCCCTGCGATTGCCCGAGCGGGCGACCCTACATGGACGCTGGTTTCGAATGGGAGCAATGGCAAATATACGATTCGGGTGAGCACGAAGGAACTTGCTTCAAGGGAATATCTGGCGATGGAAAGATGTACCGTCGAGCTTCTCGGCAGCGGAGGGCAAGTACTCGGCACGAAAACACACGATATGCCCCGGATCGCATCCGGGGAAATCCGCGATTTGGATTTCTCTATCGATGACTCGAAAGTAGCGAGCGTGCGGGGCAAGACCATGGAGTGGAGGGTGGTAGAGAAGGGGTCCACCGTTGCCCTTGATCCGGACGAACACGAGACCTCTCGCGAGGGGTCGTCGCCACCCGAAAAGAATTGAATAAGATTGGCATCATGCAGTGCGCGGGAGGGTGGCACAGGGTGATAGCCCTTCGCCGCGAAGCAGCGCACAAAGCAAGAAATATCGGCCCCATTATTGGGGTCCGCGGTTCTTCCGAAGGAAAATCACGGACCTCAATGACAGAGGTCCGCCCCGGCCAACTCACTCACGTCGGACCGGAGTAAACAGGGTAGACAAGGCGCTTGCCCTAGACCTGTACCGAGTGGAATTCTGAGGGCGATAGACGATGGGAAACTCGCGCTACGGCGCACTTGCAAAGACCAGAAACTGGCTTAGGGTAATCGCCCTTCTTGAAGACGAGGAAGCCACGGCCGGACGAGTTGCAAGCGAGACGATTCGGGCAGCAAGAAATGCGATTCTTCGACTCCAAAACGATCCCTTGCTAGGGCATTGCGGCTACCTGCTAACTCACTTCGCCTGGGACGCCAAGAGCGGCAGGCTACCTGAGTTTTTGAACAGTGTCGGCATTAGCCCCGAGGAAATCCAGAATCGGGCTGAGTTGCTCTCTGCGCTCGCTCGACACCTCACGAGGCAGAGGTTTGAGTTTGGAAAAATCAACGCGCTATCTGAGGTTGCGGAGGCCGCTTTCCTTGAAACGGTCAATCGAACTTTATCCACGCAAACGCCGTTATTGTTTGAAACCGGGATTCGCGAAATCGAGTCCGCCTTCAAGGCGTGTAGCACACCGACAGGTTTTTCCGAGGTTACGCTTCGGTTCTTCTCCAACTTCCTCAGGCGTAGCCTGCGTTACTTCCTAAGCAAAGAGGTTCCTAACCACGTTGGGCTAGCTCGGAGATTTGACTCCAAAGACAAACTTGCTAACTTTGACGAAGCCGTCAACAGATTTTCAGTTGAAAACGCAAAAATCCTCTCTCAGTACAGCCACGATTGGTATTCCGTTCATACTTACCAAAACCGAATCGAAGAGAAGGATGCAAAAGCGTACCTCCGGTTGGCGCTGGAAAAGCTAACCAATGAAATCACCCGAGAAGGTGCACAGAAATGAGCAACACCGTGTTTCTGTGTGAACAGGGCCTGCCGGCTGACGGCCATCTGCACATACCCAGGGAGAGTGAGGTTCAGAGGCTCTGCCTGGACGAACCAGGGAGAAACATAAACCGTGAGCTTAACCCTCTAGAAGCCAAGATTGTCGAAGATTTAGACCCGCTGGTTTTTGATCTTTTCGACCTAGCCACCTATTTATACATTGGTGACACTTCCGTTGGCAGGGGGCAAATTGATGTTTACGGAGACAAGTGGTGCCGTGACCTGACCTTCCGGGTTCCTGTGCGTGAGTTTGAGAAATGGAACGATTCCTCTGTCCGCGAGAGACTGAACGAACTACTTACATATCTTTCGGGGGATTGGCGTGTCCGCGTTGAATTCTACGCTCACAAAGACCCCAAAGCTCCTCCTAAGTTCCTCAGATTTCAACCTGACATGCCAGGATTCCAGGGGGCAACGACTGTTTCGTTATTTTCGGGGGGGCTGGATTCGTTAGGGGGCGCAGTCCATCAGATAGCTAACCTAAAGGAAAAGCCATTACTGGTCAGCCACCGCCCTGTGTCAACAATAGTAACCAGACAGGAGGCAGCGGCCAAGGCCGTTGCGAGTTCCGGGAAATCTGACCCCCTAAATTCCAGAAATTCTGAGCCGTTTGAGAAGAGCGGGAAGAATTAGAAACTTCCCTTTGCGCCGCTTTGTCGTTGGTGGTCGAGCGGGGCGGAGGGAGGAGGATGTTGGGGATGTTAAAACGACACGAGATCGAAGTCTTACTGAAGGCGGGTCACGCGAAGATTGAAGTGGCGGGGTTGGCGGGAGTTTCCCTGAGCTCCATCAAGCGTATCGCGGAGGAAGTTCCCGTTGTGCACGTTGACGATGCCGCGGAGCGAGGCAAGCGGCGGATTGGCCGGCCCAGCCAGGTCGAGAATTTCCGGAAACTCGTGGTGGAGATTTTGGAAGACAGGGCCGACCTGCCGTCGGTGGAGGTGTTGCGGCGAGTGCGGCAGGCGGGCTACGCGGGAGGCAAGAGCGCACTGTACGGCTTGGTGGCTTCTTTGCGGCCGAAGGAGGTGAAACCCCTGGTGCGGTTCGAGGGTCTGCCCGGCGAATTCAGCCAGCACGATTTCGGGCAGGTGGACGTGGAGTTTCGGGACGGATCGGTGCGGCGCATCCACTTCTTTGCCTCGCGTCTGAAGTACTCGCGCTGGGTGCGTGTCTCGCTGGTAAAGGATGAGACGGTGGAGAGTCTGGTGCGGAGCTTGGCGCAGCATCTGGCGAGTTGGGGAGGAGCGCCGCTGGTGTGCGTGTTCGACCGGCCCAAGACCGTGGCGCTGAAGTGGCGGAGGAATGGTGAGGTGAGCGAATGGAATCCGGTCTTCGCCTGCGCCACGCTGGAAATGGGTATTGGGGTGGAGCTGTGTTGGCCTTACCGGGCGCAGGAAAAGGGAGCCGTGGAGAACCTGGTGGGTTTCGTGAAGGGTTCCTTCTTTAAGGTGCGCCGCTTCCAGGATCCCGAGGATCTGGAGCAGCAACTGGGCGAGTGGCATCGGGAAGTGAACGAGGAGCGACGCTGCCGGGCGACGGGAGTGATCCCCGTCGTACGCCTCGCCGAGGAGGCGCCGCGCCTGCGTGCCTTGAAGGTGCGGCCGGAGGAGTTGGCCTTGCGCATCCCGGTCTACGTGGGGCCCACCGGAACGGTGATGCACGATGGCCATGCCTACTCGATGCCGCCGGAGGCGATCAGCATGCCCGGGACTTTGTACTTGTACGCGGAGCGGGTCCGCATCGTGGCTGGCCGGCACGAAGCGGTGCATCCCCGCAAGTTCGCTCCCCACGAGGGCTCGACGCTGGCGGCGCACCGCGCGGCTCTGGTGGCGGCGGTATCGGGTAAGCGCGGCAAGCGTTATCTGAAAAGGCAACAGCTACTGGATTTGGGCGAGCCGGCTTTGCGCTATCTGACCGAGATCGTACATCGCCGACCGCGGCAGTGGCTGGGGGAAGTGGATCGCTTGCACGAGGTCCTGCAGCGCCACGGTCCGGAGGTTTTACGGCGGGCGATGGAGGAGGGGCTCAAAGAGCAGGTCTTCAGTGCCGCCTACGTGGAGAGCTTCCTGCAACGTTCACGGGTTTTCCAGGAGGCTGTGCCGTGAAGAGATACCACCGCCGTCGTCGCTGTGGAAATGTGGGAATCCGGCGTTCTTTGCCGGATTTCCAAGCGCGGAGGGAAGGGTGGGAAACTCGCTGTTTGAGTTTTCCACGCTTTCCTCGGCGCGGCATTTCCACAGCGACCCGCTCCTCTCTCCCCCTCGGGGTATCGAAGGGGGAGCAGCACCCGCGACGGCGGAGGTTCGTGTTGCGGGTACGAGCGCAAGGGGAGAAGCTTTTTTCCCAGGAGGTGAAGTCGTGAACGGCACCAACGACAACCCCGTTGTTCAGAGCCGGAGCCTCTCGGAGGCGGAACGGGAGGCGCTCTTCAAGCGTCTGCACTTGGCGCACATGCGCCGCATCTACCAAGAGGTCGCCGTGCAGGCGGAGAAGGAAGGGTGGTCCTACGCGGACTTCCTCACTCTCTTGTTGGCGGAAGAGGTGGCCGGAAGGAAGCAAACGCGTCTGCAGCGCCTCACGCGCAGCGCCCACTTTCCTTTTCTCAAAACCATGGACGAGTTCGATTTCTCGCTCCAGTCCACGCTGCGCCTGGCGCTGCTCGGCTCCTATCTGGGACCCGAGTTGGTCAGTGAGGGACGATCCCTCATCCTGCATGGCAAGACCGGGCGCGGGAAAACGCATCTGGCGGTAGCCATCGGCTATCGCGCCATCCAGAACGGCTTCGAAACGCTTTTCACCACGGCCGCGGAATTGATCGAAGATCTCTCCAACGCCGGTAAGAAGGGAAGGCTGCAGGAGTCGCTCGCCACCTACACGCACCCCCACGTGTTGGTCATCGACGAGGTCGGCTACTTAACCTACGCGCAGGACGCCGCCAATGTCCTTTTCCATGTGGTGAACGACCGCCACTTGCGCAAGCGGCCCATGATCTTCACCACCAACAAGCCCTTGAATGAATGGGGGAAGGTGCTGCACGACGAGGACCTGGCGGCCGCGATCCTCGACCGCGTCCTGGAACGAGGAAGGTTCATCCGCCTCGATGGACCCTCGGGACGTACGCGTCATCTCAAGTTGGAGGAGCCCTTGCCAGGCGCCACAGAACGGTTCAGAATATCTGGAAACAACGGCTCAGAATTTCCGGAACCCACATAATGCCGTCGCCCTGCCGCATGCTGTAAATAGCGATGCCGAGGTTGACAGTTTCATTGACCAGTACGACTGACCACCCGGTAGTTCATCCACATTGCACGTACGGTCCAGAATCTTGTTGCGGACCTCCACATCGAAATCATCTATCATGGGAACTGGGCAGAAACTCCGGCCTCGCCAACCTGAAGGTGGACGGATACGCTCAAAGATGCCTAAATATGTACATTTGCTACCACCAGTTTGGGCCATGTTGAACGAGTACAAAATAGGTACAACTTGGGCGTTCCGAATGTGTTTTTCAGTGACTTAGCGTTGCCAACCGTGCCGCAAAGTCAACGAGATAGCCTTGCTTGGCTTGATTCGGGACCAAGAGGTCCCCAGTTCAAATCTGGGCGCCCCGACCACCTCGCTCATCGGGAACCACCGCAGATCGTCAACCCGCCCGCCAGATGCGCGGCCACCAGCGGCGCGCGTGAGAGGGCAGAATTCCGCACAACCCCCCGGCACTGGTAGCCAAATTGCTCAATGTGGCAATCAGCCCAGCAAAGTGGGTGATTTAGAGGAAGCCTTTTTGTCATCCCGTCAGGAGCAAAGGAAGGATGGTTACCTCCATGGGGTGAGCGAGACCAACCAACGGCGCCTCCTCAGCCGCGGCGGGTCATGTCGGTACGGCAGGGGAACCCCTCGAAGCGACTGCCCTCAAGCCCTCGATTCACGAGTCCGGAATATCAGTGAGAGTGGGATATTCAAAGACCTGCAACACCTCGCAGGTCAACCTGCTATTCCTTCCCCCCACCTGCTTCTTGCCGATGCGGTGGTGGTCTCACGACTTGCAGAGCTGCCGAAAACGGAGCAAGGCACAGCGACTGATTCGGTCGAAAAACCTTACCGGAATATGTATATGGTATTTTGTAGAACCGGAGCGTTTGGGCTCGGGAAACATAATTTTCACGCTTATTTTCAATCACTTATCGAAATAACAGGAGCATGGGATTGGCCCGAGATTTGCTCTACGACGGTTGGCCAGTTAATATATTCTCGCGTAGTTTCCCCGGGTCTTAACCGTAGTGCCGCGATTCTTTAACATTCCGTAACAGCCAGCAGGTGACCGTTGGCCATTGATACTGAATTCGCATCCCCGCACGTCCCCCGCCCTAAGAGGCCATTCCGGAACCGCAGCAAAACCCCAAGATTGAGAGCCGTCATAGCGGGACACGTTGCGTCTTGCGATCTCTTTAATTCCCAAGTGAAAGCCCTACAGTGCGACGCGCCGGGCGTATAGGCGCGTGATGTTCTATGAAGACATCATTTGAGGAGGAAAAGTCATGAAGAAGAGGTCTAATTCTCTGCGTGTTTTCTGGTCTTTAGCGGCTTTTGCTTTTCTGCTGTTGAGCTTCCCGGCGATGGTATGCGCGCAAGTCTCGAATGCCACCATCACGGGGCGGGTTACGGACGCTTCCGGAGCGGCCATGGCCGGGGTGAACATTACGATCACCGAGCAGAGCACCGGAGTTGCGGTAACGACCAAGACCGCAACCGATGGGGACTATACCGTCCCGTTTCTGAAACCCGGTACGTATTCCGTCACGGCGGAGGCCTCCGGCTTCCGGACCGCCACGCGCACCAACCTGATCCTGCGGGTACAGGCGACCTTACAGGCGGATTTTGAGCTCAAGGTCGGGCAGGTTTCACAGAAAGTGGTGGTCAGCAGCCTCCCCCCACTGCTCCAGACGTCCTCTGCGGAAGTGGCCACGACGATTGACGCCCAAACCGCAGAAGACCTTCCCCTGAACGGCCGGAACTTCTCCCAACTTGCCCTGCTCGCGCCCGGAACCAATGGCGGTGAGTACGGCAGCGTCCGCGCCACCGCCATGGGCAGCGAATCCCAGGCCTCCGAAACGGCGCGCGGTGGCGCTTCCGTCGTCTCCAACGGTGGCCGCGGGAGCTTCTCCGGTTATCTGATCGACGGATTGGACGACCGCGACCAGTCCGTGGGGACCATCAAGGTGTTTCCGCTGGTCGAGGACATCCAGGAGTTTAAAGTCGAGACGAGCAATTATTCCGCCGAGTTCGGTTTGGGGGCCGCGGTGGTGAACGTCATCACGCGCGGCGGTTCAAATGTCCTTCACGGCTCGGCCTATGAGTTTTTCCGCAACATGGACCTGGATTCACGCCGGTTCTTTGACGTGAACAGGGTGCCATTCCACCAGAATCAATTCGGCGGTGCGGTGGGCGGGCCCATCCAGAAGAACAAGACTTTTTACTTTGTGGATGATGAGGCTAAAATGTATAACCAGTCCACGACGGTGTTTGCCTCCGTGCCCCCCGTCGCGTGGACCCAGGGGAACTTCTCCGGCTACGGCAGCCTCCCCATTTTCAACCCGGCGACAACCACGACCTATGCGACGGGTGGTACGCGCACGGCGTTCCCGGGCAGCATCATTCCTACGGCCGACCTTTCGCCGGAGTCCATAAAAATCCTTCCCATTTTTGCGGTGCCCAACGTCCCCACCGCCACGGGCGCTGGGAATGACTTTGTTTACGTGCCGCTCAATGTCCTCAGGTTGAATCAGGTGGATGGCCGGGTTGACCATACGATCTCGTCCAAGGACACCTTCTTTGTTCGCGTCACCTACGCAACCGCGACTAACAATTACCCCACCGCGGCCCCTCTGGTGAACGGCCAGATCAACCCGCTCGCCTATGTGGACTCCACGAGTTACAACAAGTCTGTCATTGAGCCCAGCGGTCAGGGGACCTTTCAAGAAACGCACGATTTCTCTTCCACCTTAATCAATCAGTTCGCGATGGGTTATACGCGCTACAGTCTGAGCGCGATGCCTCCCGATCAAAACCTGAATACCGCCACAACCCTCGGCATCCCGAACGCCAACACCAGCGGCATTGCCTCCTCCATGACCACGCTGAGCCCCTCCAACCTCACCGGAATCAGTCCGGCGAACGCCGTGCCTGAAATCGTCCGTCAGAATACCTATCAGTTGAATGACACGGTCGCCTACATCCACGGTTCCCACGACCTGAAGTTCGGGTGGAGCGGGATCCATAACATTTTCGGTTTCGCGCAGCTCAATGCTTTGAATGGTACCCTGGCTTTCAATGGAGAATACACCGCGAGTCCACTCAACAAGACGGGTATCTCCGGCAACCAATTTGCTGATTTCATGCTGGGATTGCCGAGCGGCGAGTTGAAGGGATTTTACGAGCAGGGTATTCCTGACAACATGTATAGCGAAATCGGGACCTTCGCGCAGGATCAGTGGCGGGTCAGCCCGAAACTGACCATCAACTGGGGCCTCCGGTACGACGTTTTTACTGCCATCACCGAAAAGTACAACCGCCAATCCGACTTTAATCCGGCGGGCGCCGGGTCAATCGATCTCGCCGGCCTCAATGGTGTCTCGCGCGGGATCATCAACACCCAATTCCACAATATCAGCCCGCGCCTGGGGCTTGCTTACGCGGTCGCCAAGAAGACCGTGATTCGCGCGGCCTACGGCATCTTTTACTTCAACGAGCAGGGCACGGGAGGGTCGGAACGTCTCTTCATCTCCAATCCTTACGCTTCCACCTATGGTACCACCTCCGCCACTTGCGGTGCCCTGTTGCCCCCCTGCCTTTCGACCGCTTCGACCGGCGCCAATGCCCCCTTCCCTTACACCTTCGCCATCCCGGCTCTCGGTTCGGGGGCGGTGTCACCCTCGGTCGTTTACATTCCGCATGACAACCCCACGACGTATGCGCAGCAATGGAACTTTGCCGTACAGCAACAATTAACCCCCTTCACGACGCTGCTCGTAGCTTACGTCGGCCAGAAGGGAACGCACTTGAACATCTGTCTGAACCCCAACACCCCTGTCCCGGCGGCGACCGCGGTTACCCCTTGGCCGGGCTTTGGTAGCATCTCGGCTTGGGAGCCCGCCGGCGTGTCCAGTTACAACAGCCTGCAAATCAGCGCGGAAAATCGCCTGGCGAAGGGGCTCTACTTCCTTTCCGCCTACACCTGGAGCAAGTCTCTCGACGACGCAGGGGGAGGCAATTCGTCCAACGGGGAAGGCCGCAACAACGTTCAGAATCCGTTAGACATCCCAGCGGAGTACGGGCTCTCGGACTTCAATTTTTCCAGCCGATTCTCCCTGGGATACCGCTACTCACTGCCCTTAGGCCGCGGCCAGAGATTCTTAGGCAAACCCAGCGGACGATTAGGAGCAGTAGAAAACGGATTCGTGGGAGGGTGGGAGGCCGGCGGAATTGTGACGCTGCAATCCGGCGCGCCCTTTACTCTGACCATGAGCACCAGCACTTCCAATACCGGGACCAGCCAATACCCCAATCGCGTCTGCAACGGCAATTGGGGCCCCTCTTTCCGGACCGTCAAGCAGTGGTTTGATGTCGCCTGCTTTGTTGCCCCCGCCAGTTATACGTGGGGCAACTCCGGGCGCAACGTTTTAATCGGACCGGGAATAACCGATGCTGACCTCTCCTTGCACAAGGACTTTCAACTCACGGAGAAATTGGGCATGACCTTCCGGACCGAGGTTTTCAACATCTGCAACACACCCAACTTCGGTTACCCCGCCACGGGCGTGGGCGGCTCGGGTACCGGCCTCACCGAGGGCGCCATCACCCTGGTGGTCACCAATGCTCGTCAAATCCAGTTTGCCATGCGCTTCCATTGGTAGGCATACGGCGGCGGATTTGACGGGGATCATTGACGTTCTTGAACACGCGAAAAGCCACGGTTAATCCTCCACGGATTGACCGTGGCCCTTACCCCTGATCACCGGCCCACGGTCAGCAAACCACTGGCCGTGGGCTTTTCTTATGCTCGATACCCCAGCGGCCTTTTCTGCAAGCCACGGCGCTACGGCTGCGGGACCTGAGGTTCCACTTTTTGTGGCGCGCACCCGTCGCCAGCCGAGGAATTGCCAGATGTGGTAGATTCTGGCGGCTGCTTGGTCGGATGTTGGGCTGGCGGAACCCGATCCCAGAATTCACTACCTGCAGAAGGGAAAAGCATTATGGATAACATCGACAGGAGGAGCTTCTTCAAGGTCGGCACGGGCTTGGTGGCAGGCTTGGTGGGACCCACGGCCAACGTCTCCGGCGGCGAGGCTGCTGCCGGAGGCACGACCGCGGACACAGAGGTGCCGGCCCCCCTGCAGATCGACCTGATCGGTAACACTCTGCGTTTTCGCGCCGGCTGGTGTGAGATTCCGAACTGGACGATGGCCCTTGAGGCCGGAAATGAACTTCTGTTAACGACCGATGCCCGTGCCACACTCATTCGGCAGAAACCCTTCCAGGCGCAGTTTGATTTTCGCAAACAGCAACTGACTTGGACCGTCGAAGCGGAAACTAATGTCGCCACCCATACCCTATTGTTGCGCTCCTCGATTCGCAACGATTGGGGAAACGCTGTGCCTTTGGGCAAGGCATTTCTGTTGCGGACAGACGAAGTGGCCGGATTCTTCCGCCCGGGCGACGCGGTTGTCTATTTACCCATCTCTTCCGGGCAGGGGCTGAACGTAGTCCGCAAGCTGGATGCTCACCCCGCCACCAACGGTCTGGCCATCCAGGCGTTCAACCAAAGTCAAAACAAGGCGTTGCAGGTGGGATTT
>Ga0326728_10005434_pt1 | contig 35773 bp, 25 predicted proteins | sample MB3enrmetagenome_FD_207602 | JGI IMG/M metagenome (GOLD analysis project Ga0326728, IMG submission 207602) | Lab enriched peat soil microbial communities from McLean, Ithaca, NY, United States - MB31MN | ecosystem: Environmental > Terrestrial > Soil > Wetlands > Peat | place: USA: New York...
GACCCCTCGGTACTTCACCCAAGACTATTTTCAGTACGATCCTGGGGAGAATGCCTATCGTTGTCCGCAAGGTCAGATGGTGCGGTATCGTGGACTGGCCATGCCGACTCAGGGCTACGTTTATCGGACCACAGAGTCGCAATGCCGAGAATGTCCAGTGAAAAGAAAATGCACTCGGGGGGCCAACCGCAAGATCGCGGTGAGCTGGTACGAACCGGCGCGGAAGACGGCGCGGGAACTGGCTAAGACTGCAGCCTAGCGGCAGTCGAGACGTGAACGGAATAAGGTCGAAGCACTCTTTTCTGAATTGAAGCAGCGGGTAGGATTACGGCAAGTGCGTTTACGTCGGCTCTGGAACGTGGCCGAACAATTCTATTTGGCGGCGACCGCCCAGAATCTGAAACGACTGGCCCGGTGGCTCGCGCAACGGGAACCGGCGCCCACCCTCTGCACCGCCTGAGGGACTCCACAACCGCAGACAACTTGGCCGAGTGGATTGCAAAGGAAGATGAGAAAGGCAAGGAGAAAGGAAAGCACCATAGAATAGGTCAGCTCGTCACCCCTCGAAACCCCTTCACCGCTTCTCCAGCCTCAGTTTTTCATCAAAATCACCAGTTTGTGGGCAACGATATTCGGCATGACTTTTGCAAATGGAGGTGCGCCAGTCCAGAATAGGACAATGATGGGAATGGTCATTGAGCCGAAGCCCGGAACATATGCGCTGGTACTCTCCTGTACGAGCAATGCCCGTATTCAGATTGGACGCCTGGGAATGATGCAGCTTCAGCCGGGGTATTACTTTTGCCTGGGGAGCGCGTTGGGTCCGGGAGGCCTGCGTGCCGGGATCGCCCACCATCAGAAGCCATCTCTCCGACCCCACTGGCACATCGACTACCTGCGAGCGCACACTCAGATTTGTCATATTTGGTTTAGTTACGATGCGCGGCGACGCGAGCACCAATGGGCACGTGTGATGCAGACGATGAGTGGCGCGAAAGTCTAACTCCCTGGGTTCGGCACCTCAGATTGCGATTGTCGGTCGCATCTTTACTTCTTCAAGCGTTGCTCATCTCGGATCAGCTTGCAGCGAGGCCTGGAATCCATAGTGAACCCATGGCTCAATCCTCCCGTTAATGGCATTTTCATACGATTCGCTGAAATTTGAGTCTTAACTCTCTGTCTCAAAAATGGAGACAAATCCACTTCCCGCTTCAGACGATCCGCACAGTTTGGACTTTAACCACATTTGTCCCTTGACACATACCTTAGCAGCGGAAAACCGCGAATCAATCGATGGCTAGCGTCTACGATAAGGCGATATCTGCGTTGACTTCTAAGATCTTGGTTTAGCCCAGCCGCTGCATCAAATCGTAACACTCCCACCTTCCCGGACAACTCCAGAGGCAGCGGTTCCGGGAGAATCAGTTACTTGGATCTGCTCCAACCTCCTCAATTCACTCGGGATACAAGAAAACTTAGCGACTCACTGGGGATGGCATCCTTTGTGCTTTCTCTCCAGCCGAGTACGGAACGATTTCATTTGCGAGGCTCTATGCAGACTTTAATAGGCGGGGCAGCTCACCTAAGTGAGCATGGCGAAGCTCTACAACAATCCGAAAGGGACAGAGAAGACTACCAAGGCAATGCGCAAATTCAGACTCCGCTTGCCAATTGGTATGCGCTGCAAACTTATCCTCGGCATGAAAAACGTGTCCACGAGGATCTGAAGCTGCGGAGCATTGAATCCTTTGTTCCCCTGTACGAGACGGTGCACCGCTGGAAGAATGGGTGCAGGGTTCAGGTTGAGCTGCCCTTGTTCCCTGGCTACCTCTTCGTCAGAATCGATCCCGCCGAACGCTTCAAGGCTTTAAGTCTCCCCGGAGCGGTATCCATAGTGGGCTCCGCGAGTGGTCCATGGCCGATACTGGATTCGGAAATAGAAAGTCTCCGCGCCAGCCTGAAGTCGCGCAAATTTGAACCTCATCCCTATCTGGCAGTTGGCCAGAAGGTACGTATTAAATCCGGCCCGCTCGCAGATTTGACGGGATTTCTGGTACGCCAATCCGGCGGTTACCGAGTAGTGCTTTCGGTGGAGCTGATCCGGCAGGCCGCCGCCGTGGAAGTGAATGTCGATGACGTAGAAGCGATTGGTTCTGCTCCCGCGAAATTCGATACTTGACCGTCCTTGCAGTCAGACCTGAGTTGCCGTGGAAGAGTTTCAGCATATTCACTTACCGAAAGACTTGCCACAGAGCATTCCACTTCGATGGTGAATTCCAATTCCACAAATTGAATCAAGCAAGGTCGGGCATTTCACCATGTAGGTGTTTCTTATGACGGCAGTTGAATCAATCGGCCCATACAAAGAAAGTTCCCGGATCGAGCGACGGGGGCAAAATGAGAAGATGCACGTCCCCTACGCCAAAAGCCGGACATTCCCGCACAAATTCTTCCTGGCTATTGACCTATGTCTGGTGTGGCTTAGTACAGGGATTGCCCGCTTCGTCGTTCTTGCCACTACCCGAGGCATGCAGAATTCCTGGCGCCAGGGATTTTTCAGGGCAACGCCACTGGGGTTCATGTTTCTATTTTCCGTGTTGGTTGTTTTGTTTGCCGATTTGCGCGGCTTGTACGATCTCGCCTCCAAGAGGAGTTATCAGGAAGATCTCAAACGGTTGGCCGACGCGATTATATGCGCCGCAATCGTAACCGGCGCGGACTCATATCTCCGCGGTAGTAAAACCGGTTCCGCTGGAGCATTCGCATTGACGGTGGTTCTGGCGTGGATTTTGATAGCAGGCTGGAGGAGGTTTATTCGCTCCCAATCCATCCCGGGACTCACAGAAAAGCGCAATGCTCTGATTGTCGGGAACGGTCGCTTTGCGCGTCTCCTTCAGCGGCAACTTGAACTAAACCCTCAGCTGGGCTATGTCGTGAAAGGCTTTGTGTGCCGCCGTCGAACCCCTCGGTCAAACAACAAAGGTAACGTCGATGCCGATGCCAAGCTCCTTGGAACGGTGGAGGAGTTGTCATCGATTACCCGGGGATACTTCATTGATGAGATTCTCATCAGCGTGCCGAGTGACCGCAGTATGGTCAAAGAAGTCACCCAAAAAGCGCAGGTGGCTGGCGTGCAGGTCCGAGTTGTGCCGGATCTCTATGACGGCCTGGCGATGGAGCAGCCGATCGAGTACATCGGGCAGTTCCCCACTTTGACTCTCTGCCACCGTGCCGCACCCACACTATCCCTGATGATCAAACGACTGCTGGATATCGTCCTGTCCGGAATCGCCTTGGCCGTCCTGTCGCCACTCTTCGCAGTGGTGGCGCTTATCGTGAAGCTCGATTCAAAGGGGCCGGTTTTCTACCATGCGGTGCGGGTGGGTAAGAAGGGCGCGACTTTTGTTTGTCTCAAATTCCGCACGATGGTCGACAACGCAGACGCCTTGAAGAAATCTCTCGAGCACTTGAATGAACGCGATGGAATTTTGTTCAAGATTGCGGCTGATCCACGAATTACCCGCGTCGGCAGGTACCTCCGGAAATTCAGCATTGATGAATTGCCCCAGCTTTGGAACGTTTTCAAGGGAGAAATGAGCTTGGTCGGGCCTCGCCCGCCAGCATGTGGCGAATACACTCAGTACGCTCTTGAACACCTTCGCCGCCTGGACGTAACCCCAGGGCTGACAGGGCTTTGGCAAGTCACTGCGCGCCAGGATCCCTCCTTCCAGAGCTATATCCATCTGGACCAGGAATACGTCAATAACTGGAGCCTTGGGCTGGATTTTAGAATTCTTATCAGAACCGTCGGCGTAGTCCTGGCCGGCACCGGGCAATAGTCGGGCAACTCGATCAACTTATCCAATCATGCTTACCAATACACAAAGTGCGCTTTCGCTGAGGAATCACCTCACGCGCATGGTTTCCACTTCGCTGGGCCGAAACACGGTGTGGGGTCTCGCAGGGTATGGCCTTCGACTGATACTCCAGGCGGCGTATTTCATTATCATCGCTCGTTGCCTGGGCCCGAAGCAGTATGGGGCATTTATTGCCGCTACGGCGCTCACGGGGGTCATTTCGCCATTTGTTGGCCTGGGATGCGGCCCCCTGCTCATCAAAAACGTCGCACGAGACAGGCATCTGTTCTCCGAGTACTGGGGCAATGGCCTGGTGATGACCCTCCTTTCAGGGGGCGTGCTCACCGCCCTCACCATGGCAATCTGCCGATTGGTCCTCCCGAGCTCAATCCCGGTGCTGGTGATCGCCTTCGTCAGCGGCTCCGACCTCATTTTCGTGAAAATACTGGATATCGGGGCAGCGGCATTTCAGAGTGTGGAGCGTCTCGCGGGAAACGCCCAACTGAACGTGCTGGTGAGCTTGACGCGTCTTTTCGGCATTGCGGGTTTGGCCGTGGCAGTCTCTCATCCCGGAGTTATGGCCTGGTCAGCGGTTTACCTCGTGGGATCAATTGTGGCAGCACTGATTGCCGTAGCCTGGGTCACGTTCGGCCTTGGAAAACCGAAGCTCGCACTGCATCGCGTCCCTGGGGAGGTCAAGGAAGGAATTTACTTTTCCGTCAGCCTCTCAGCACAAACAATCTACAACGATATCGATAAGACTATGGTAGCAAGGCTGGCAACCCTCGAAGCAGCGGGCGTCTATGCTGCGGCCTATCGCCTAATCGACGTCACGTTTATTCCCGTGCGGGCACTTTTGAGTGCCGCTTATCCCGGTTTCTTCCGCAATGGAAAGAATGGACTTGTAGCGACCTTTCGGTACAGCCGACAGCTAATGGATAGGATCATTCCTTACGCGTTGTTTGCTTTCGTGGCGTTGCTGCTCGGCGCCCCCTTGGTGCCACACATCCTCGGGCACCAATACGCTGACATTACCGAAGCCCTGCGCTGGCTGGCCTTGTTGCCGGTGCTGAAAACAGTGCACTTTTTTATCGCCGATGCGCTTACTGGCTCAGGCCGCCAGGGAACTCGTACGCTCATCCAGATCGGCGTCGCTGCTTTCAATGTTCTCATCAATTTGTGGATCATCCCGGCATACGGCTGGCGAGGTGCAGCGTGGTCAAGCATAGCCAGTGATGGACTATTGGCGTTGAGCTTGTGGTCTATCGTCACCCATTTGCACCGCCACGAGCAGCCCGCATGCAGCTCATCGCCCCTTGCGGAGGTTCTCCCGTGTTAACACACACCGGAAGGCAAGACTCGCCTTTATTCTATAAACCTGTGGTAGACCGAACGCCTCACGCCACTTCTTTGTTTGAACAGATCGAGAAAATATTCACGGTCGCCATGCTCTTTTATTCCACCTCGGCATTATTGCCACTCATTACCGGCGAAACCGTGACCTTTGCGCGGGAAAGCGGGAATTCCATCGAGTTCATGGTGCAAACAGCTTTCTATTTGGTAGCGTTCTATTTAATCGCCGTTCGTTGGCGGAGCGTCAGGCGGGGCGCGTGGAATGCCAAATGGATTCTCCTGCTCGCCCTCGTCGCCATTGTTTCCACGGTGTGGTCCCAAGACCCACTTTTTACCCTGAGACGAAGCTTGGTAATGTTCGCGACTACATCATTCGGGATTTACTTTGGGAGCCGGTTCGCGGTTCCTGAGCAGTTGCGTTTACTAGGTTGGACCTGCGCTCTTGTTGTCCTCACGAGCTGTTTCATGGCGATCTTCCTTCCCCAGTATGGAGTCGATCACCATTTATTCCCAGGCGCTTGGAAGGGAGCATTCACGCACAAGAACTCCCTCTCCAGGGCGATGGTCCTCTCGGCGCTCGTCTTTTACTTTGCCCGACCGCCGGCGGGCTGGTGGGTCCGTTGGCTGGGAATCGCAGGGGCGTTGTGCCTACTTGTGCTCTCCAAGTCGGTTACAGGAATCGTGGTGTTTGCGGTAATGATCTTGACCCTGCCCCTGTACCGACTGTTGCGGTCCAAACTGACTGTCGCAGTACCCGTGAGCATTGTTGTTGGTCTTGCCGCCCTCGGATCAGGCTTCCTTCTTTACACAATGCTGCCTTCGTTGCTGGAGGCGCTCCATCGAGACACCACCCTGACGGGACGGGCTCAACTGTGGCAGGCCATCCTGCTCTCGATTGCGAAGCGCCCCTGGCTCGGTTATGGATTCAATGCCTTCTGGAAGGCAAATGGGGAATCTTCAAGGGTAATACAGCAGGTGAGTTGGTTTGTGCAAGGCGCACACAACGGCTTCCTCGACCTCACACTTGACTTGGGGATCTTGGGATTAAGCATACTTATTGCGGGTTATGTGATCCTGTGGCACCGCGCCCTCCGCCTCATGCGAAAAACTACAGGAATTGTTCCAATTTGGCTTTGCACCTACCTCGCCTTCATTTTCTTGTCCAACCTGACGGAGAGCGCGATCCTCGTCCAGAACAACATCTTTTGGATCCTCTACGCGTCCACCGCCGTGTGCGCTTCTGTTTATGTCCCCCGTCCCGCTTGGCCACCGCAACCACTCACCATTGCACGAGATTTTTCCTAACCAACTCGGAGTTGCATGTTGATGAAAGGGGTTATGCACAACATGATTCATGCGGAGTGCTTGTCAGCCACGAAAAGCACGCATCGATTGGGGCGGCGTGAGGCGCTGACACAGATCGCGGTTTGCATCCCAACCTACAAACGGCCGGAGGGTCTTCGCCGCTTGCTGGCAGCTCTTGCAACGCAGGGACCTTTGCCTGGTTGCCAGATCAAGATCATCATTGTGGATAACGAAGGCTCCCCGCAGCCGAAGGCAATCTGTGATGAATTTGCGCCTAAGTTGAAGTATCCGCTCACCTACTGCTGCGAGCTGCGGCGAGGCCTTTCCCATGTAAGGAACAAGGCCGTGGAGATTGCGGCGGGATTTGCGGATGCACTTGTGTTCATCGATGATGACGAGGTGCCATCACCAGGGTGGCTGAACCATCTGCTGGCTTGCCAGCAAGCTTATGGGGCCGATGTAGTGGCCGGTCCCGTGATTCCGCACTTTGTGTCCGAGGCTCCGCACTGGGTCAGCGCGGGAGGATTCTTCGAGAACAATCGTTACGCAACGGGCACCGTGCTGCCGAGGGCTGGTACGGGCAATGTACTGGTACGCATGGAGGTGTTTGACCGCATCGGGCTTTTTGATGAGCGTTTTGCTCTAACCGGCGGTGAAGACACGGACTTCTTTGTGCGGCTCCGTGAATCGGGGGGGCGCATTATTTGGACTGACGAAGCAATTGTTGAGGAATGGGTTCCAGCCTCTCGTATGACTTTAACTTACATTCTTAAGGGGGCATACAGAATTGGAATCACTACAGCCATGCGCGCTTGCAAATCCCGATCGCTTGGACAGACGCTGAGCTGTGTTGTCCGTGGTGCCCTTCGAGGCGTGAAGGGGACTTGGCTTTTGCTTGCCTCGCTCACCCGCGATAGATCTGAATCGGTTAAGGCTCTACAACGTGTATGCAATAGTGCCGGCATCATCGCCGGTGTATTTGGGCGGCGCTACGAGCATTATCGCACTGTCCATTCAGTCTGATTACTACTCCACAGACGCGGAAGAGGCCAGACTGGCTGGACTTGATATTCCGCTGGATGCATCTGGAATTGAATTTCCCTAGCGAGAAGACTATGAGACGAAATAGCACAGTTACCGCCGTGATTCCCACTCACAATCGCCCCCAGCTTGTCGAGCGCGCCGTGCGCAGTGCCCTGGCCCAGGAATATGACGACTTGGAAGTCGTTGTCGTCGTCGATGGACCCGATGGTGCCACGGAGAAGGTACTAACAGACATCAAACACTGCCGTCTGCGGATCATTGTCCTGCCCAAGCAGGTGGGCGGTGCTCGTGCCCGCAATCTGGGTGTTCAGGCAGCTTGGGGGGATTGGATTGCCCTCCTGGACGATGATGACGAGTGGTTTCCTGAGAAGACTAAGTTACAGATGGACAAAGCGGAAAGTTCCAAGTATCTGTATCCCATCGTCAGTTCGCAGCTTATTGCCCAAACCTCCCGTTACCAATTGGTCTGGCCTCGCACCTTACCCTTTAAACCGCTCAGTGAGTACCTGCTTGCCCGAAAGAGTTGGTCGTACGGCGAAGGGCTGTTATCCAGCACGACTCTGCTCTTTCCTAAGGACTTGTACTGCCAAGTGCCATTTCAAGCAGGTCTCAAGCGCCATCAGGATCTGGACTGGATGTTACGGGTCAGCGAACATGGCGGGGTAGGGATCGAGTTTGTTCCCAAACCCCTCGCTGTGTGGCACCAGGCGGAGCAGCGCAAAAGCATCAGCGTTACTGCCGACTGGAAAACTTCCTTCCAATGGCTCCAAAGCGTCCGGAAAATAATTACCCGGCGTGCTTACGCTGGATTCATTACCACACATGTGGCATCTCAAGCCGCGCGCCAAGGGGCATGGCGTGAATTTCCATTTCTTCTCAAGAGGATGCTCATGTATGGGGCACCCACCGCCCACGACCTCGCGCTCTTCGTGGGAATGTGGTTTGTTCCTCAAGGAATCCGCCGCCTTGTACGCCAGGAGGGCAGGTAATCCAATGTCCCTTATAACCGTGGGAATTCCCGTTTTTAACGCCATGCCCTACCTCCCCGAGAGTATCGCGAGCATCCTGGGCCAGAGCTACCATGACTTTGAGATTTTAGTCATCAACGATGGCTCGACCGATGGCAGTCTGCCCTTTCTCCAATCTCTCCAAGATCCCCGGCTGCGCATTATCAACCAAAAGAATCAAGGGTTAACCGCGACTTTAAATCGGATGCTCGCGGAGGTGCGCACCCCCTGGCTGGTGCGTCACGATGCCGATGACTTCGCCTATCCCCACCGTTTGGCACGAACCGTCGAATACCTCCGCAAGTACCCGGAATCCGGAATGTTCTGCTCACTAGCGGAATACTACCCGCACGGATGCTATGGGCAATTTCGCGCGACTCGGGGAACACCCCAGCAATTTCGGGAACTTGTCCTGTCCGGATACCTACCGACGATCTGCCATCCAACCGTAACCCTAAACGTCGAACGAACTATAGCCGTCGGAGGGTATCGGTTTGACCTTTATGTGGAAGACATCGACCTTTGGTGGCGCATGGCGCTTAAGTACGACATTCGGTTGATTCCTGAGGTGACCCTGGGCTTCCGGCAAAACTTGAAGAGCGTATCCTCGGCAAACCTGGCCAAACAAGCGCTGCACACGCTCTATATTCAATATCTCCTGATCTCGCACCTTTGGAATTGTGCGCCTTTGCCTTACGAACAGGCTTGCCGGCAGTTATCGCGCCTCCTCAATCCCCGTAAGTTGGAATTCAAAACGCATCTGCGCGGATTCAATATTGAATTGGGCCGGAGCAATCGACCTAAGGCCCTAGGGGAATTAGCCTCAGCATTCTTGACGTCCCCAGCTAACTTCGGTCGTCGACTACTCGATGAGTTCCTTGCGGACAGACCTATCTCCTTGGGAGAGAAGCCGGAGCTCTTCGCCAAAAACCGGAATGCCCTTTGGCCCCGTCCTGGGGCCTCCATCGAAGTACGTGGTGACACTCGGCGACCTCAAATGCCCTTGAAAGGCCATGGGCGTCCGCTGCCCACGATGAGCGCCTCCCCCGATATCGCCGCTACGACTCACCCTACCTCTTCTCCTACATCCGACTTGGCTTCAGTCGCCAACGCCCAGGCTTGATCTACACACCCTTTGAAAAAGTCCCCTACCTTTAACCGGAATTCCCACGTCTGCTGAAGTCAATTTTGCTCTCATCCAAGCCTCTGCATCAATCTGAGACACTCCCACTTTCTTGGACACCTCCATGGGTTTTGTTTCAGGCTGAGCCGGCTAATATGGTTCACTCTAATTCCCTCAATTCACTTGGGTTAAAAGAAAGATAAGAAGCCTGGCAGGGCTGGTATCCCATTTGCTCTATATCGGTGACGAAGACAGAAAGATTCCTCTTTTGAGGCTCGATAAATATTCTAATGGGCGGAGCCACTCACCTAAGTGAGAATGGCGAAGCCTTATACCAATCCAGCGACCATTTAATTCACTTCACAACAGGAATCAACGCCGGATTTTCGAGACAAGATCATGTCAACGCAATTGAGCCCTGCAATCAGCCCCAGCCTCACGCCTCCTGAGAGCGTGAAAATCTGCCATGCCCGCGTGCACACGACGACCCTGCAGGAAGCCGTGGATCTGATTTCCACTTATGCCGCAAGCTCGCACGGGCCGGCCTACGTTGTCACGCCCAATGCGCAGCACTTGGTCCTTCTCGATAGAGATCAGCATTTCCGCGAGATCTACTCACACGCCGACCTGGTCCTACCGGATGGCTTCTCCCTGATCCTCGCTTCCCGCTTGATAGGGAGGAGACTTAAGGAGCGGGTGACAGGTGTGGATCTGTTCAAGGCGCTGTGCGGACGTGCGGCTAAAAGCGGATTGAGAGTTTATCTGTTGGGTGGTCAGCCGGGCTCAGCGGAACTTGCCGCCAGAAAATTGCAGGCAGCATACCCCAACTTAATCGTAGCAGGAACCTATTGCCCAGCCTGGGGATTTGAAAAAGATTCGGAGCAGTTGGACGCCATCGCCCGCGTGATCCGCGAAGCCAAGCCACACATTCTGTTTGTCGGCCTGGGGGCGCCCAAGCAGGAGAATTGGATCTACGAGCACGGCCTAAAGCTTGGTGTTCCGGTGTGCATGGGTATCGGAGGCTCGTTCGAAATGGTAGGTGGGATTACCCGGCGCGCGCCACGGTGGATGCAACAACTTGGTCTGGAATGGTTGTTCAGACTTGTCGTGGAGCCTCGCCGCTTGTGGAAGCGTTATCTGATCGGGAACGCACAGTTCATGGCCATGGTATTCAAGCAACTGCTCCACCCGAACCTTTACGCAGGGAGCGATTGGCCTGCGGTGGCGGAGCGGCAATGACCAGGCGCGATTTATTGAAGATGGCGATCGCCATGAGCGCGGCGACAATTCCGGGTTCGTGGGATGAACTGGCCGCTGAGACTTCGGCGCACAGCCCTACTTCACCGGCTTTGCCGGGTACGTTGCGGGACATCGCCTCTGCGCGGGGGTTGCACTTTGGGGCAGCCGTACCCTGGGAGGAATTGGCTGACAATCCCTTGTATGCCCAAATTATCCATCAACAATGCGGCATTCTGACCCCTGAATTGGAATTGAAGTGGGACTGCCTTCGCCCTACGCCGCAGAGCTTTGACTTCCGCAAAGCCGACCGACTTTATGTCTTTGCCAATTCACACGGAATGCTTTTTCGAGGACACACGTTGGTTTGGGAAAGGGCATTGCCCAAGTGGTTTGAGAGCACCGTTGACGCCCGGAATGCAGAATCGGTCATGATGTCGCACATTTCCACGGTCGTCTCCCACTTCGCGGGCAAGATTTGCTCTTGGGATGTTGTGAACGAGCCCATTCAGCTTGGAGACGGGCGAGCTGATGGCCTGAAAGTGACCCCGTGGCTTCGCTTCCTTGGCCCCGAGTACATCGCGATGGCTTTTCACGCCGCGCACGCAGCGGATCCGAACGCCATGTTGGTTTTTAACGAGGATTGGCTGGAACCCGAGAATGCTGCGGCCCAGCGGAAGCGCCAAGCGGTGTTGGCGCTCCTGACCCAACTGAAGAGGAGCGGCGTGCCCGTTCATGCCTTAGGAGTTCAATCCCACCTCTCGGCAGAATTGCAAACGGCGGGACCCCACTTCCAGCGCTTTTTACAAGAGATAGAGGATCTCGGACTGATGATTATTATCACCGAGATGGATGTCAGTGACCAGCATCTACCGGCCGATATCGAGGAGCGCGATCGGCTGGTTGCCACCCAATATCTTGACTACCTTTCCTTCATGCTCCAATTCAAGTCGTTGAAAAGCATCATGACCTGGGGTCTGACCGACCGCTTCACCTGGCTCGCCAAGGTTCACCCAAGGCCCGATGGCCTGCCGGTTCGACCTCTGCCCTATGATGCTGAACTAAACCCCAAGCCCGCGTGGGAAGCCATCCGGCAAGCCATGGAAACGGCGCCCCGCAGAGCAACAACAACATAGCGCAATCGTTAAGATGTTACAGGTCTTGCGTACTCAGCTTTAAGACAACCCAGCGGCCTGCCCGCTGGAGTTTAGAATCCACTAAGGAATGAGACTCACATGAATAACTATCTTGCGAAAAACGATTTCTCAAACCTGCCCGACTCTTTCGCCCCAGCTCTCGCTCGGGCTCTTCAGCAGGTAACCCCTGTCGTGTCCGCTGAAACTGAATCGCCCTTTCGGGAGGCGTGGCGTGTTATCCACAAGCGAAGGTTCACCATTGGTCTTTGCACGCTGTGCACCTTGGCCCTCGCGGCCTTTATTACGTTCACGTTAAGGCCCAAGTACCGAAGCACGGCCATCGTTCAGGTGAATAAGGAAAGCTCCGAGTCCCTGGGCGTAGATGAGCTAACGGGAAGAAAGACCGACGAAGCAGCCCTCGACTTCCTGGTCACGTTGGATACCCATGCGGAAGCGCTGCAAAGCGATGCCCTGGACCTTCAGGTGGTGGGGGAGTTAGACCTGGAAAGCCGGCCGGAATTCAACGGCAAGCAATTCTTGTCGGATTATTTCATGAGTTTCCCAGACGAATCGAAGCTGCCGCTTGAACAAGCCCCGCACCGGCGTGCCGAAGTCCTGAAAGCCTTCCACAAGAATTTGAAAGTGACGGCGGAGTCCGGGACGCGCTTGATCAAGGTCCAGTTCTTTAGCCCCGACCCTAAGATTTCGGCGGACGTTCCCAACCGGCTGGTCAATGATTACGTTGAGCGCGACTTCCAAATGCGCTATGCGGCCACCAAGCAGGCTTCCGACTGGTTGGCGGGGCAACTCGCGGCTTTAAAGAACCAAGTGGAGATTTCGCAGGAGCGGATGGTGGCTTACGAGAAGGTAGCAGGGATCCTGGGGACAGATGAATCCCACAACATCGTCATGACCCATCTGGAGGACCTCAGCAAGCAACTCACGGACGCCGAGTCAAACCGCATCCTCGCGCAAGCGGTGTGGCATCTGGCGCAGGCGGGAAACCCCGAGCTGGTTTCCGGATTAGTGGGCAACTCCTCGACCATGACTTCTCCCTCCACCATGACCATGACCCTGACCGTGATCCAGAACCTTCGATCTCAGGATGCGCAATTAAAGGCGGAGTATGCGCAGGCTTCCAGCAAATACGGTCCTGCATATCCCCGCCTCATCCAGATGCAGAATCAGATGAAGGATCTTGACACCAGCATCAAAGCCCAAGTTGATAATCTGGCGGCCCGGGCTGGGAACGACTACCAGGCGGCCCAGCAAACGGAAAACGATTTGCGTGCTTCATTCGAACAAGCCAAGGAAGAGGCGAACCGAATGAACGACAGCGCCGTGCAATACACGATTATGAAGCACGAAGCGGAGTCCAACCGCGAACTGTACGACGGACTGTCAAAGAAATTCCAGGAAGCGGGTGTGTTAGCCAACTTGCGTTCCTCGAACATCCTGCTTTGGGACCCCGCAATGCCCCCCGACCGGCCTGCCAGGCCCATTGTTCCTCTCAATCTGGCCGTAGGGCTGTTTGGCGGGTTGTTGCTCGGGGTGGGAGCAGCCTGCTTTCGCGAAGAATTTGACCAGACGATTGACACGATCGATCAAGTTGAGGGCACGGCCCTCGCTCCCTCTCTGGCGGCCGTCCCCAAGTGGAACCCGGCAATTAAATCCACCGGCTTGAAGCCTGCCCGGATGCTGACGCCCGGACAGGAGGGCATCGTCATGCTTTCGCAGCCACATTCACACGCCGCGGAAGCGTACCGCGCCATTCGCGCCGGCGTTCTGCATATGGACCCAACCCACCAGCCGAAAGTCATTATGGTGACCAGCGGTATGCGCGAGGAAGGGAAAACCACCACGACCCTCAACACCGCCGTAGCCCTTGCCCAGCAGGGGAATCGAGTGCTGGCGGTGGAAGCTGATCTTTACCGGCCCGCATTCACCAAACGCCTGAATCTGACCGCCTCGCAAGGACTGAGTTCCATGCTCACGGGAGGCCCCACAACGGGTTTGCCTATTTCGATGCCTTCGATCCCCAAACTGTATGTAATCCCGGCGGGCCCTGAGACTGCCTCCCCCGCGGAATTGCTCGGCGCCCCCAGTATGGGTAAGCTCATTGAAAAATGGCGTTCGGAATACGACTACATTGTGGTCGATACGCCTCCTGTCCTGGCGACCACAGAGGCACTGATTTTGTCGGCCCACTGCGACTCGGTCATTCTGGTCGTCCGGTCTGGTGTTACCACGAAACAATCGATCGCTCGGGTTAGGAATCTGTTCTTACGAACGCGGGCGGCGATTACCGGAGTCGTCATGAACGGCATCGATACGCGTTCGCCGGAAAATCGTCCCTACTATCGCCACAAAATCACTAAATAGCGGCGCGCCAATCTCTGGTGCAGCCTGTTAACAAATTTATGAAGGGAGTGCTTACCGTGAAAAGCCTACTGCAAAAAAGTGCCATTAGTATTTCTATCTTGATGGTGATGACCTTGAGCAACTCAAGGCCGGTCCCTGCCCAAATGAGTTCAACACCAGCTCCCCTGCTTGCTGTCAATGCGCCATCCAGCGGCCCGATTACCCTCAAGAGTCCTGATTCGGCTGCCCGAGCGCGCGTGCAGGTCGGCGCGGGCGACTTGCTGAACGTGAGTGTTTTCGACATCCCCGAGATGGCCCAGACGATTCGGGTGAACGACCAGGGAGATGCCACGTTGAGCCTGGTTGGTTCGCTACACCTTGCCGGTCTGACCACCGATGAGGCCCAGGCATTGATTGCGACGAAGCTGAAAGCCGGAAATTACCTCGTAGACCCGCAAGTCTCGGTGTTTATCTCCCAATATGGCACTCAAGGCGTTTCCGTTTTGGGCGAGGTCAATAAGCCCGGCGTGTACGAAGTGCTGGGGAGCCGGACTCTGCTTGACATCATTTCCGAAGCAGGCGGAATAACTTCGTTTGCCGGCCCGGAAGCTACAGTCAAGCACGCGGATGGTACCACCATCACAGTGCGGCTGACGAAGGACGCGCACGCATCGCTTTCCTCAGACGTGCAACTCGCTCCAGGCGATAAAGTCCTCATTCCGCGCGCCGGTCTTGTTTACGTGCTGGGCGATGTTGGCCGCCCGGGAGGCTTCATCATGGGGAACGACGGAAAAATCACCCTCCTCCAGGCCCTGGCGATGGCGGGAGGGATGAATCGCACTTCCTCCATGAATCGATCGCGATTAGTCCGCAAAGGTCCGTCCGGCTACACGGAAATTCCCGTGCCCTTGAAGAAGATACTGCATGGCGATCAAGCGGATTTTCAACTCCAGGCAGAAGATATCCTCTACATTCCTCGCAACTCTGCAAAAACTCTTATCTATCAAACGGCGCCCTCTCTCGCTTCGAGCGTCGCGGGAGCTGCTATCTATACGAGCTTCTAAGGGAATTACCCAGGACCATTTTCGTTTCGGTGCTGGGAAAGGCGGAACTTATGGGATTGTCCACAAAAAAAATCTGGTGGCTCCTGACTGCAATTTGGGCGGTGATCATCTTTAACCTTTCGACGGCGCCATACGCGTCAGCACCATCTGAGAAACTTCTCGCCCAAGTCCTCAACTGGTTATCGATTTCTATTCTCTCCCAGAACCTCGGCCTGCTAAATCATGTGCTAAGGAAGTCTGCGCACCTCACAGAGTATGCGGTTTTAGCGGTGTTCCTCTATAACTCGCTGAAGCCGGCAGAAGGACCCGTTTGGTCGGGAAAAGCTGCCTTTTGGACGCTATTGGCTTCCGGAAGTTACTCACTGACCGATGAATTTCACCAGATGTTCGTCCCTGGAAGGCACGCGTCCCTGTTCGACTGCCTCACCGATACGACTGGGGCCTCTTTGGGTCTGATTGTGCTTTTCAATCTCTTCCTCGTATTCCGGCTGAAACAAGCCGGTTTGCTCGCGCAAACCGGAAAGGAGGTTCGATAAGCATGGCAGCCATTCAATTAAGCTCAAGTCAAGAAAGCTCCGAAGCTAAGGCCAGAATTTTGATCGTGGACGATGAGCCGAGCATTACCAAGCTGTTGGCGCAGATGCTCCAGCACCAAGGTTACAATTGTCTGGAGTGCCAGAGCGGTCAAGATGCCTTGCACCTAATGAACACCCAGGCATTCGACGCCGTTCTCTGCGACATTCGCATGCCCGGAATAAGCGGGCTGGATGTTTTACGAGCCGTTCGGAAAAAGCACCCCCGTTTGGCCTTCGTGATGGTGACCGGCGTGGACGACGTCCAGGTGGGCGTTCAGTCTATGAAAGAGGGCGCGGGAGACTACCTCCTGAAGCCTTTAAGCCTTAAGGCTGTCCTAGTCAGTGTCCATCAGGTGCTGGAACGAAAGAAGCTGGAAAGTGAACTGGAGAATTATCGCCTGCACCTCGAGGAAATGGTCCAACAGAGGACCGCTCAGCTCCGCATGGCGTTGGGGGAGATCGAGAAGACCTACGATGAGACCCTGCAAGCACTGGCCGCCGCTTTGGACTTAAGAGACAACGAGACAGCCGGACATTCGCGGCGCGTGATGGCGTACGCCGTGGAAATTGCGAAAGTATTGGGCTGTAGCAAAAAACAAATGAAGACTATTGCGCGGGGAGCCCTTCTGCACGATATCGGGAAAATCGGGATCCCCGACTCCATCCTGATGAAAACAGGCCCCCTCACGGGAGAGGAGCACGCCGTAATGGAGGCGCACGTGCGGGTGGGGTACAGCCTCTTGAGTCAGATCAGGTTCCTGCGGGGCGCAGCCGAAATTATCCTGTCCCACCACGAGCGCTTTGATGGAACAGGCTATCCCCAAGGCTTGCTGGCTGAGGAGATTCCGCTGGGAGCCAGGATTTTTGCTGTGGCCGACACCTTAGACGCTTTGACTTCCGACAGGCCGTATCGCCAAGCCACGACTTTTGCTCTGGCCCGCGAAATAATCACCCAGCAATCCGGAAGACAATTCGACCCTGCGGTAGTTTCTGCGTTCCTTTCGATTAATGAAGGAACGTGGGAAGACCTCCGAAACGAAAAAGGAATGATCCGGTCCTTTGGCATCAGGGGATGGGACACGGACGTCGTGGCGCCCGCCCAACTCGAACAAGTCCCTCTGCTCCTCGAGGCGATGGCATGAGCCTGTGTCCCTGGGTTTTCATTCGGCCCATAGACAAGCCGTCAGCCGGGGTAGGTGATTTCATGACCGGGAGGTAAAAAATCAATGCGAGTTCTGCTTGTTGACGACGATCAACTAACTCTCAAAGCAATATCGTGTTTCTTGGAATACTGTGATGCCGAAATCCTGGCCATGACGGAAAGTTGGAAAGCAGCCCGACTCGTCGCGAAACAACATTTTGACGTGATGATCTTCGACGTTCGCATGCCCTCGCCGGATGGCTTGGAGTTGACACGCCTGGCTCGCCAATCTTCCACTAATTCTAGGGCTCCGATTATTTTGGTCACGGGCTACGACGACCTTGAAACCAGGCGCAAGGGGTTGGAAGCCGGCGTTACGTGCTTTGCCGCGAAACCTGTCTCTCCACACAACATCCGGGGTATTGTACACGCGTTGTGCGGGTCAGTTCCCCATGACGCGAAAAGCAAGGCCCGAGTGCCCTTTCATACCACCGTCACCTGCTGTCGGGACTCCTCCCGGGCCAAAAAGGTACTGGTGGAGAGCCTGAGCCTCGGACAGGATGAAATGTTACTGGAACCTTCGGGAGGGTTAAAGGTGGGGCAGGAGATGGACTTGCAATTCGAGATCCCCTCGCTAGGACGCCCGCTTCTCCTGCGGGCCAAGGTTGATCGCCTCGAACCACCGGATCGAATCGTCGTCCGGTTTCTGGACGTCACGCGTAGCGACTACGAAGCCATCCAGTCCCAGATCGCCTTGCGGCTGCAAGGATGAACTGGAATTTCCCTCGAGGGATTGCCGGCGGGGCCGTTCATTCCTGTGAATCCTACCCAGGAGTCTTTTCTGGCTGCGGGGTGTGGCTTACCCTCCTCCGCCTGCCTCATTGAACCCTTCTTCGGCGGTAGAATCGTCGGCCAAACCGTACCTTTCCATCAGGCGATAAAGCCGCGCGCGACTGATTCTTAATTTACGTGCCGCAAGGGCCTTATTCTTCGTCTGGCCTAAAGCTCGAATGACAGCTTGTTTCTCTGCTTCTTCCATAGATGTCGCGGACGGGCCGGCCGGGGCGGATTGATTCCTTACTTCTTCCGGCAGGTCTTCCAAATCGAGCATTCTTGTCCGGGTTAACATGCAACCCCGGCCGATGACGTTTTCCAATTCCCGAACGTTCCCAGGCCAGGAATAGGCCAACAGGGCGGACTCTCCCCGTCGTGAGATTTTGTGAATCTCCTTCCGATACTGAGAACTGAAATCCTGAAGAAAGTGCCGTGCCAGCAGCAGGATATCTTCCCGGCGCTCGCGTAAAGGGGGGAGCTGAATCTGGACCATATTCAGCCGGTACCAGAGATCCGGCCGGAACCGGTTGGATTTAATTTCCACATTCAAGGCACGGCTCGTTGCCGCGATCACTTGCACGTCAACTTGGGTGGCCTGCGGCACACCCAGCTTCTGCACTTCGCCATTTTCTAACACCCGCAAGAGCTTCGATTGTGCTGCCGGGCTCAAGTCGCCCACCTCATCGAGAAAGACCGTGCCGCCATTGGCCCACTCGAACAACCCCACCTGATCGTTTATTGCCCCCGTAAAAGCCCCCTTCCGGTGACCAAACAGTTGGCTTTCCGCAAGCGTGTCGACAAGCGCGCTACAGTTGAACACCGCCATGCGGTGCTGGGCCCGAGGGCTGAGCTTATGTAAAGCCCGAGCCACCAACTCCTTTCCGGTTCCTGTCTCCCCCGTGATCAGGGCAGTCCCCAGGTGAGGCGCTACGCGGCGAACCAGGTCAAAAACCTCCAGCATCCCTGGACTGCGGCCGATCATGCCCTCCAAGCTGAAAACATTAGCAAACTGCTCTTCCAGTGTGCTCGCCCGTCGCGCCAGGTCCACTTGCTCCCGGGTTTCCTGAACGATCTTGCGCACCTTCTCCGGGCTGACGGGCTTGCAGACATAATCTCTAGCCCCCACCTGAATGGCTTTAATGGCAGAGTCAATGGAATAATTCCCGGTTATCATTACGACCAGTGCCTCTGGGTCCCGGAGGCGAATCCGCCGCAGAGCCTCCATGCCATCCATACCTGGCAGGGTGAGGTCCAGCAGGATCAAGTCAGGGTTGAGCGTTTCTACTAATTCCAACCCCTGAATCGGATCCATCGCGCTCTCGACGCGGACATCCTCAGTGGCCAGCACTGCCTTATAGAACCTGAGCATTCCGGGGTCGTCATCAATGGCTAGAATTACCAGCGGGGGAGGAGGCTGGCCGGGAGGCGAGTTCCCGAGTGTCTCTGCGCATGCAATCGGTTTGTTCTTTTCGTCGAAGTTCTCTTTGCCCATGGTGCCAGAAGAGCTCCCCTATCCGAGAAGCTAATCCCCTCGTAATCTAACGTCAAGTATGTGGGACTGGGCGCACCGGAGAGCGCCCGCAAGCACATGATACCATGACCACACTGGAGGGCTGGCTAATGTTGAGTTCCCGGCTTCCTTTTGAGAACCTCGCGGACCTTTCGAACCAACGCATCGGGCGCAAAGGGCTTCTGGAGGAAGGATGTGCCGCGCTCCAAGATGCCGTGGCGGACAATGGCATCGTCTGTGTACCCTGACATGTAGAGTACTTTTGTCTCGGGATGCAGGCTGGACAAACGCTTGGCCAATTCCTTGCCGCCGATTTGAGGCATCACCACGTCGGTTAGCAACAGATGAATCGGTTTTGTATGCTGTTCTGAGATCTTAAGCGCGTGTTCGGCACCCTGTGCTTCCAGTATCTTGTAGCCCTTCGATTGGAGCGTTTCGCAAACCAGCGCCCGGACGGCTTCCTCGTCTTCGACGATCAGCAGGGTTTCTGAACCTTTGGCGGGCTTAGTTCGGACCTTGGCCGCCTTGGCCTTTGACACGTCTTCGGAGACGACGGGAAAATAGATTTTAAACGTGGAACCCTGCCCCGGCTCGCTGTAAACCCAAATGAAGCCGCCACTCTGCTTGACGATCCCATAGACCGTGGCCAACCCCAGGCCGGTTCCCCGGCCTTTCTCCTTGGTAGTGAAGAAGGGCTCGAAAATATGAGCTTGGGTTTCCGGGTCCATTCCGCAACCTGTATCGCTCACGGCCACCATGACGTATTTGCCGGGTATCATGCTCGTATGGCTGCGCGCGTAATTCTCATCAATTTCCACATCGCTCGTCTCGATGAAAAGCTTTCCGCCCTCCGGCATCGCGTCGCGGGCATTGACGGCCAGATTCATGATGACCTGTTCGATCTGCCCCGGATCGACCTTGACGTGTCCCAGTTTGGGCTTCAACGCCGTGACCAGCTCCACGTCTTCGCCGATCAGGCGGCCGAGCATCTTCTGTAAATCGGCAACCACGCTGTTTAAATCCAGGACTCTTGGCTCCATTACTTGCTGGCGGCTGAAGGCCAGAAGTTGGCGCGTCAGGGAAGCCGCCCTCTCGCCCGCCCTCAGGATTTCACTGAGTTGGTCGCGTCGTGGGTCTTCGGGGGAGCTCCGCTCGGTGAGAAGCTGGGCGTATCCGTTGATAATGGTAAGAAGGTTGTTGAAATCGTGGGCCACTCCGCCGGCCAGCCGCCCCACCGCCTCCATTTTTTGCGCCAGAACCAATTGCTGCTCCAGTTGCTTGCGAATCGTAACGTCCTCTTTCGTGGCTATGAAGTGGGTAATTTCGCCGCGCTCACATCGGATTGGGGCGATATTCATCTGTTCGGTGTATAGGCTCCCGTCCTTTCGCCGGTTGATGATCTCACCATGCCAGATTTCTCCCTTGAGGATGGTCGCCCAGAGCTGGTGGTAAAACGCCGGGTCGTGTTTATCCGATTTTAGTATGCGGGGGTTCTGTCCCAGAACTTCGTCGCGGCTGTAACCGGTGATCCGAGTGAAGGCTGGATTAACATACTCGATCGTTCCTCGGGTATCGGTAATCACCACCGCTTCCGCGGACTGCTCGATGGCGGTCACCAGGCGGATACGCTCCGCTTCTGCCCGCTTGCGCTCGGTGATGTCGCGGATGTTGCATTGAATCACTTTCTGGTCGCCGGAGACGTAAACATTGCTGACGAATTCTACGTTAATAAGCTTACCGTCCAGGGTCTCGAGCGGCAGGTCCTCGTACCGGGTATACCCCTGAGTTTGCAATTCCTGAAACTCAACTTTGCTCAAGAGGACATCGCGCAAGGGACCTATATCCCAGAGTTTTTTCCCCAGAAGTTCGGCTGGAGAGTATCCCAGGAGGTCGCTCAAGAAGGCGTTGACGTCTCGTATCTCGCCGGACTCGGCGTCGAGGATCAAAATACCATCGTGGGCTGCTTCAAAAAGGCGGCGATAGCGAGTCTCGGAAGCCCGCAGTTGGCCCTCCGTCCCCTTGCGCTCGGTGATGTCTTCCACCGTCCCTTCATAATATAGGATTCTGCCGGAATCATCGCGGATGGCCCGGGCGTTTTCCCGGATGTAAAGAAAGCCTTCATCCTTTTTGCGCCACGCGGACTCCAACCCGGCCACCTCTCCCCGTTCCTCCATTAATGCCATGAAATGGCTCCGCGGGTATTCGGGTTCGAAACCCCCGGCATTTAAATCGCGCCCTACCAGGTCTTGGATAGAGGAATACCCGAGCATTTTGGCGAGAGCCGGATTTGCGGCCAGGATGAGCCCTCCCGGAGTTGTGCGATAGATTCCCACCGGGGCATTCTCAAACAAAGTCCGGTAGCGCTCCTCACTCTCCATAAGGGCCTTTTCCGCCCCTTTGCGCTCGGTAATGTCCTGCAAAATAACTGCTGCACGGTCGACGCCACGGGGACCTTCGATAGGGAAACACGACACAAGTATGTCCCTTTCACCAAGCTTAGGATATTGGTTCTTCATTTCGTAGCGCACGGTATTTCCCCGGAAGCACTCGTCCAGCTTCTCCTTGATAACGCTTTTAAAAGCCTTCTCGCCCACCACTTCCTGTATTGAGGACCCAATTAGGTCCTCTCGTTCCAATCCACGCTGCTCCAGGTAAGCACGGTTTGCTAGCAGATAGCAATATTCTCGGTTAATAACCGCAATCATTGCGTCTGAGCCTTCGACGACCTCTTCGTATTCTCGCAGCATCTGCTCGGACCACTTGCGTTCGGTGATGTCGCGCACGATCGCCCACATACCGCAAGGGTTTCCCGATTCGTCTAAAATGAGGTATTTTCGGACTTCCACGGGGATGATGGCCCCGCCTTTTCGTTGGTATTCCTTGAAGTAAACCTCTGAATATCCGCGCTTGAGAACTTCTTCTTCGATGACGCACGTCTCGACGATACGCCATTTCTCTGGGATTAGGTCGTTGTAATGGAATTTCGAGAGTTCTTCCGCTGTGTAACCAAGTATTTTGCAGAAGGCATCATTGGCTTCCGTGATTCTGCCGTCCATCTCCACTCCGACAAACCCGTCCCTCATGGACTCGTGCAACCGACGGTATTTCTTCTCACTTTCCCGGAGCGCCTCCTCCGCCCGAGTGGTTTCCTCCCGCAGCCTTTTCTCTTCCAGCGTCCGGTAGACGGCGGCCGGAAGCCGCGCCAGCCGGTCCTTCAGGACAAAATCCGCCGCGCCCTGCTTGATGCATTCCACCGCGGCTTCATCGCCCAAAGAACCGGTCACCACAATGAGGGGAATGTCCTTTCCCGATTGTTTCAGGACATCGAGGGCATCGAGCGCGGTCCAATTAAGAAGGTTGAAATCGGCCAAAATCACATCATACTCAGCTTTTTCAAGGCGCTCCCGGAAAGATTCCAGCAGGTCCGTGACCTCGGATTGCACCTTGTACCCTCCACCCTCGAGTACACTCACCATCAGCGTTGCATCGCGCGGGTTATCTTCCAGGATCAGCACCCGCAGGGGGAGCGGGGACGATTTCACTCCTTCAGGCTTTGGTGGATCCGACATCTGAGCATCCTTATAAGAATTTGAATAGGCTACTATGGCTACATGCCACTTTATCTAAACCTCGTGTCAAACGCCTTTCTCCTTTATTTTCATGAACATCATGGAAAGACGCGCGTAAGCCACTTGTTTTCAACAATATCATGGAAAGCCGGAAAACAGACATTTTTTCACCATTTGTTTTCATTATCTTAAGAAATCTTGGCCCCCATTTTTCACCCCTTTTTTCCCCGACGACCCCTCCCGCTGGAGATTTTATAACCGCTCTAGTTTCAATAGGATAGATTTTTGGGAGATTTCCCCAATTTATCGCTAACCCATTTTGTTTCTGTTACATCATGGAGAGCCGCGCCCCTTTTTTTGTCCTGAATTCTGTATTTCAAACTAACCCTCGTTATTTGAAGCGCATAGAGCGTTAAGACATTCTGACGCAAAACGACCAACCCATTTGTTTTCTGACACATCATGGAAAACCGCGCCCGCCTTCTTCGCCCCCGGTCCCATATTTCAACCTAACCATCCTCATTTGAAGCGGATAGAGCTTTAAGACATTTTGACCATAAACAACGAACCCCTTTTGTTTCTAATACATCGTGGAAAGGCGCTGGATCAGGGGCTAGGCGCCGGGGGCTAGAGCCTCCCCAGAATCTCGCCCTCGGGGCTTGAACGGCCCCGCGTTCCAAGACCCGCCGCCGGCGCCTCGTCAGCAGCCCCTGGCGCCCCGCCCCGAGGCTTGACCTCTAGCCGACTGCGCGATTTCACGCAGATTTCGCCCTCCTCACAGTAGGCTAACACGTTGGCGGCCATTCTCCATACGGTTATTAACGGACAGTTCCCGGGTTGCAGCCGCGCCCACAGCGCCGGGGTGGTTACCGGCACGTAGGGCGCAGGGTTGGCCCACGCGTAAAAAATGCAGAAACTCCAGTCTCTCGCCCCCTTGGGGGCGAGGGCAGTAAAACCAAATTAACACCCGTGCGCGCATCAACTTTTTCACGGGCGAAAAGAACTCGGCGGCGGTGGCTCGTTTACGACCAGCCAGAAGAGCCCCAGTTGTTTCACCGCTTGCCGGAAGGAATCGAATTCCACGGGCTTCTGGATATAGGCGTTGACGCCCAGCTTATAGCTCTCCACCAAGTCGCTTTCTTCGCGCGAAGAAGTGAGCACCACTACCGGGATTGCTTGGGTACGCGGGTCGCCCTTCACCTCCCGCAGAACCTCCAGGCCGTCCACCTTGGGAAGTTTTAGGTCCAGGAGCACCATTCGGGGTGGGTTGTCAAAGGTGCGGCTGGAAAATTCGCCCCGACAGAAGAGAACGTCGAGTGCTTCTTCCCCATCGCGCGCCACCTGAATGGTGTTGACGAGCTTCTCTTCCTGCAAGGCGAGCAAGGTCAGCTTGACATCTTTGGGATTGTCTTCGACGAGCAGAATTTCCAGAATTTCTGGGGTCATGAATCGCCTCCCGAGCCTTTTGGTCTTTCCGGTTGGGGATCGTCCGACGATCCCAAGGTGAAATAGAACGTGGCGCCCTTGTCGAGCTCAGCCTCTGCCCAAACGCGCCCTCCGTGTTTGTGAATAATTCGCTGGACGGTTGCCAGGCCAACGCCGGTACCCTCGAAGTCTTCCGCGCGGTGTAGCCGCTGAAACACCCCAAAAAGTTTGTTGGCGTACCTCATGCTGAAGCCCACTCCGTTGTCGCGCACGAAAACGGCGCGGGCGCAATTCTGAGAGGTCACTCCCACTTCAATGACGGCAGGTTTCCGCGGGCGAGTAAATTTGACGGCGTTGGCGAGCAGATTGGCGAAGACTTGTTTCATCAACGCCGGGTCGCACTCGACGAAAGGCAGGGTCTCAACCTTCCACTCGATCAAGCGATCGGGGTTCGCACGCTTCAAATCGGCCTTGACCTCTTCGGCGAGGGAGTTCAGTCCCGTCACTTGCATACTCAGTTGCTTCCGTCCCACCCGCGCGAGATTGAGCAGATCATCAATCAGCCTGCCCATATGGACGACCGAGTCGCGAATTGTGGCGACGTATTCTTGGGCGTCGGAGGATAACTCGGCGTGGTGCCTCTCGACGAGCAGCTTGGAAAATCCATCCACGTGGCGGAGGGGGGCGCGTAGATCATGAGAAACTGAATAAGTGAAGGATTCCAGCTCGTTGTTGGCGGCAGCCAGTTCGGCGTTGCGCTTCGCGAGGTCTTGGTTCAGGTTTCTGATTTCCTCTTCCACCTGCTTTCGCTCGCTAATGTCCCGGGCCATGGTGGAAGCCCCTGTAACCCACCCGCGAGAGTCTTTGATGGGCGACACCGTGAGCGAGACTTCGATGTTGCTGCCATCTTTTCTTCGCCGCTGGGTTTCTTCACGATGAACAAGACTTCCCTCTCGAAGTCTCGTCATGATTCCGTGCAATTCATCGGCGTGGCCGGGTGGGAGCAGGATGGAAACCGGTTTGCCTATGACTTCTTCAGCGGAATAGCCGTAGAGGTGCTCTGCGCCCTGGTTCCAACTCACGATAGTTCCCTCTGGCGTCTTCCCAATGATCGCGTCCTCTGAGTAGTTCACGATGGAGGCCAATTGCTCTCTGCTGGCCTCCGCTCGCTTGCGCTCGGTAATGTCCCGGATGGCGCTGGACACCAGGACCCCCTCCTCCGTCTCCAGCGGGCTGAGGCTGATATCGACCGGGAACTCGGCGCCGTCCTTGCGTAGGCCGTACAACTCTAACCCCGCTCCCATTGGCCGCACCCGGGGCTCTGTGAAGAAGCTCGTCCGATGGCCCGCATGTTTGCGCCGAAACCGTTCCGGCACAAGGATCTCAATCCCTTGCCCCAGTAGCTCTTCGCGCCCGTAGCCGAACAATTTCTCTAGCTGAGCATTCACCAGAGCAATTTTCCCCTCCCGATTCACCACCACTACGGCGTCCGGCGCCGCTTCCACCAGCCCTTGAAATTTCTGCAACGACTTCTCCGCCCGTTGGCGCTCGCCCTTTGTCCGCAGCGCCTGGATGCCGAACGCCAGGTCATTGCTCAACTCCATGAGAAGCTGTATTTCCTGGGCATCAAAAACATCCACCTCCTCCGCATAAATCGTTAGGGCGCCGAGGACATGATCATTCAAGAGGATGGGCAGGGCTATGCTGGATGCATAGCCCCGCTTGAGCGCTTCTTCCCGCCATGGAGTAACGCTGGAATCGGCCCGAAAGTTCCGAGCAGCCACAGGTTCCCGCGTGCGGATTGCTGTGCCCGTGGGCCCCCGTCCGGGTTCCGTGTCCGCCCAGGAGATGGCGGCTCTTTGAAGATACCCCTCCTCGAACCCGGCATGGGCCACCGGGCGCACCGACTTAGCTTCATCATTTTCAGCAAAGCCTACCCAGGCCATACGGTAGCCGCCCACACGCACCAGGACTCCGCAAATATCCTCCAACAAACGAGATTCTTCCACGGCCCGTACCAAGACCTGATTGCAGCCGCTAATCGTTCGCAGGGCGCGGTTCACCCGCCGCAGTTCCTGCTCCGCTCGTTGCCGCTCCAAATTGTACCGGTGCGTTACCCAGCCTGCGACGATACCGAGGACCAGTGCCAGCAGCACTCCAAGAATTAACGCCGCGTCCGCAATCCTAGCACTGGTCCGACTCCGGGCCAGCCGAGGCGCCAGCAATCTCCTCTCCTCCGCCAGCATCCCATCGACGCCCTCGCGCAGTTCGTTCATCAGCTTCAAGCCCTCGCCCAGAGTCAGCACTTGGCTGGCTGCGTCAAAACCCCTCTCCCGGCGTAGCGCGATAAGTTCCTGCATCACGGCAATCTTGCGATTAATGAGGGGCACAAGTCTCGCGAGGTTGCGCTGCTGCTGGGGGTTATCGGCCGTAAGGCTTCGGAATGCGTCGAGATGCCCGTAAAGGCGCGAGATTCCGGCATCGTGGTGCCGCACGTAGCTCTCTTCGCCCGTGGCGACGTAGCCGCGGGTGCCGGATTCACCTTGCTGCAAGGCCGAGTACATTCCTTCGGCCTCGGCCATCGCTGCATGGGTGTGCGCCACCCAAGAGTCGGCCTCTTCGAGCGCCCGGATGGCTCGATACTGGATCGCTCCAACCAATACCAATACCCCGAGGGCCAAGCCAAAGCCCACTTGAGTTTTTACTTCCGGGGAGAACCGGTCTGGGGATTTCGCCATGATGCGCGCCCCTGTAACAAATCCGTAATACACTCGTTACATATCCGTAATAAACTAGGCGCCAACGGAGTATTCAGCGCACACGGACGATGCGGGCAAATAACGGGGCGAGGGTCGGAATTCATTCCAGTCGGGTCGAGGGCTGAGGCGACACCATGAGGTTAGCTGGATTCTAACCTAGCATCGGTTCACTATTTTGAAATCAAGTGCCCCGCGGTTCACCAGTAGCTGCGGAAACAGTAGATTTTAGTTCATTGGTTTGTTGATAGTCAAGCATCTTTAAAACCTTAGTCAAAACCGAATTCGTATATTGCCATGCTATCCTTTTCAACCCGGATCTTCCCATTTGGAGCTCAGCTACGAGTTCTTAAGTTAGTTCCACTGTCGATGAGAAGGTCCGGGGCCACCACCCGCCCCAGTGTAGCCGTGCGCCCTCGCGCACATTTTTACAATCCGGTGAATATTTGATGTGGACGTAAGGCTGAACCTGACGATAACCAGAAACATGCCCTGATTGAGTCATCTGCAATAAGGAACTCATTTTGCCTCAATTTTTATCTTGCAATCCTTGAGGGCAGCTTACAATCGTTGGAACTCGATTTCTTTTGTAGGACTTATAGTGAGGCATTTGTAGGACCTATAGAGGGGTAAACGTACTGTTTTGTATTACATGATTGGCCATCTTGGTTTACCCAAGCCCCTGTCTCGAATCGTGATACTCCCGCCTTATTGGACATCTTCGTAGGTATCGGTTCAGAGCAGGTCAGTAGCCTTAAATCGTTCGAACCTCTTCAATCCATTCGGGATACAAGAAATGTCAGCGACTCGCAGCGACTGGCAACTATTGTGCTTTCTTACCATGCCGTGAACAGAAAGGTCTCTCTTGTGAGGCTCTATTCATACTTTAGATCGGCAGAGCCACTGACGATAATCAGACTGACTTAAGAAATGACCGCCCATCGGGCAGGAGGAAACACAATGAAGATCTTGATAGCTGAAGACGACGCGGTCTCCCGCCGCCTAGTGGAAGTTCTTCTCAGAGGTTGGGGCCACGAAGTGATTTCTGTGGAAGACGGGCAGGCAGCGTGGCAGGCGCTTGAAGTCCTCGAGAAAGAGAATTGTCCAGCCGTAGCAATTCTTGACTGGATGATGCCGAAGATGGACGGCATTGAGGTCTGCCGAAAAGTCCGCGATAGCCATCGTTCGAGTCCCGTCCACATCATCCTGCTGACCGCCCGGGGAAGCAAGGAAGACATCATCACGGGTTTGGAGGCGGGCGCGGCCGATTATCTCACCAAGCCCGTTTGGAAAGATGAACTACGTGCCCGATTGGGAGTGGGAATACGGATCGTTGAGCTGCAATCCAGCCTCGCCGACCGTATCCACGAACTCGAGTCCGCGCTGAAGAATATCAAGCAGCTTCAGGGACTGCTTCCCATCTGCTGCTACTGCAAAAACGTCCGCAACGACCATAACTACTGGCAGAAGGTCGAAGCCTATGTCTCCCAGCACTCCGAGGTTCAATTCAGCCACGCGATCTGCCCGGACTGCTTTGAGAAAATCGTGAGACCGGAAATGGAAGAACTTTCCGTTGAATCGGAGTCTGCGGCATGACGACCGCGATCGTGTTGCTCGTTACTGTTTTGCTTCCCGCCGCCATCGCCGGGTGGAGATGGCGGCGCCGGCACGTCGTTGATCAGGGGGCGGACGCGGAACTTCGCGAGCGCCAGCGCGCGGAAGAAGAAATGTTCAACGCGCGGCAGACGCTTCAATCCATCCTGGATACCATTCCCCAACGCGTCTTCTGGAAGGACCGGAACCTCGTGTATTTAGGCTGCAATAAGGCCTTCGCGATGGATGCGGGATTAAAAGACCCGGCGGGAATCATCGGCAAGAATGATTACGAGCTTCCTTGGAGAGAAACGGCTGAACTTTACCGCACCGACGACAAGCTGGTGATGGAGCAGGCGGCGCCCCGGCTCAACCTCGAGGAACCACAAAGTCGGCCAGATGGAAGTACTTGGAGGCTCCGCACCAGCAAATTGCCGCTGCGTGACCGGGAAGGCAAAGTAATCGGGGTCATAGGAACTTACGAAGACATTACGGAACGCAAGCGGGCGGAAGCGGCGCGTGACTTCCTGGCCTCCATTGTCGAATCCTCCGATGACGCCATTATCGGTAAGTCCACGGAGGGTGTTATTCACAGTTGGAATGCTGGTGCCGAGAGGCTATACGGCTATACGGCTTCGGAAATGATCGGGCAATCGATTTTTCTCCTCGTCCCTCCGGAGCGTCATGAGGAGGTCGCGGGCTTCCTCAAGCGCATCAAGCAGGGTGAGAGGATTGCGCACCACACGGCGGTGAGGCTTAGGAAAGGGGGCGGGCTTATCGATGTGTCGGTCACTATTTCTCCTCTCAAGAACGCCCGCGGTGAGGTGGTGGGTGCTTCCACAATCGCCCGTGATATCACCGAGCGCATGCGGGCGGAGGATCAGCTTCGGAAACTCTCCCGCGCCGTCGAACAGAGCCCGGCCAGCGTCGTCATCACCGACCTCACCGGCAAAATCGAATATGTCAATCCGAAATTCGTCCGGTTAACCGGCTACACGCTAGATGAAGCCCTGGGGAAGAATCCTCGCATTCTGAATTCCGGGGAACACCACGCAGAAATGTACGAGCAGCTCTGGCGGACGATTACCTCCGGCAGCGAGTGGAGGGGTGAGTTCCACAATAAGAAAAAGAATGGCGAGCTCTACTGGGAGTATGCCGTGATTTCACCCATCCGCAACGCGGAAGGAGCCATCACACATTTCCTCGCCGTCAAGGAAGACATCACCGAACGCAAGCGGGCAGATGAGGCTTTGCGCGAGAGCGAAGAGGGACTGGCGGCGGCGCAGCGAATCGCTCATATTGGCTCATGGCATTGGAACGTCCAAACCGACACCGCGCATTGGTCCGATCAAACCTTCCGGATCTTTGGCCTGACTCCCGGCCAATTGAAAGACCATCGCCAGGTCTTCCTGGGATTGATTCATCCCGCGGACAGGATGCGGGTGGAGCATGCCCTGACCGACGCGCTGAATGGAATCAGGGATTATGACATCGAATATCGCATCCAACTGGCGGATGGGACTGAGAAGGTAATTCACGCCCAAGGCGAAGTCTTGAAAGACTTGGCGGGCAAGACCATCGGAATGCGGGGCATCAACCATGACATCACGGCGCAGAAGCGGGCGGAGGAAGCGGTGCGCCGCTCGGAGATTAGGTTCCGCACGCTCTTCGATTCCACCAGCGACGCGGTGATGCTGTTGGAAGAGAAGGGCTTTTTCGACTGCAACCCGGCGACCTTGGCAATCTTCGGATGCACAACTCGGGAGGAGTTCTGCTCGCGCCACCCCGCCGATCTGTCGCCGCCCTCGCAGCCGTGCGGCACAGATTCCTTCACCCTGGCGAACCAGCGCATCGCCACGGCAATGCAAAAGGGCTCCAACCACTTCGAGTGGGTCCACAAGAGAGCTGACACCGGCGAGACCTTTCCAGCCGATGTGCTGCTCAATGCCATGGAACTGGACGGCAAACGGGTTCTCCAGGCGGTTGTCCGCGACATCACCGAGCGCAAGCGCGCCGAAGCAGAAATCATCAAGGCCCGGCAGGCTGCCGAAGCCGCCAGCCGCGCGAAGAGCGAGTTCGTGGCCAATATGAGCCACGAGATTCGGACCCCGATGAACGGCATCATGGGCATGACGGAACTGGCGCTCGATACGCCTTTGAGTTCCGAGCAGCGCGAATACCTGACCATGGTCAAGGATTCCGCCGATTCCTTGCTGGCCATCATCAACGACATCCTGGATTTTTCCAAGATCGAAGCCGGCAAGCTCAGCTTAGACCTTACGGAATTCAATCTGCATGATGTGCTCGCCAACACTCTGAGGTCGCTGTCGGTGCGGGCGAGTCAGAAGGGACTGGAAATAGCGTGGGGGGAGAAAATCGGAGTCCCTGAACGCGTCATTGGGGATGCTGGCCGCCTTCGCCAGGTGATCGTGAACCTGGTGGGAAATGCCATTAAATTCACGGAGCAGGGGGAGATGGAGGTCGGTGTCGAGGTCGAGTCCCAACAAGGCGAAAGCCTCGTAATGCACTTTACGGTCCGCGATACGGGGATTGGCATAGCTCCGGAACAGCAGAAGCTGATCTTTGAGGCGTTTACGCAAGCTGATAGCTCGATAAACCGGAAATACGGAGGGACAGGCCTCGGGCTGACCATATCTTCGCGATTGGTGCAGATGATGGGCGGCAAAATCTGGCTCGACAGCGCGCCCGGGGAGGGAAGCACCTTCCATTTCACCGTCCAGTTGAGTCGAGCCAAGGGCGCCTTGCCGGAATCTTCTCCAAAGGAAGTTGTCAGCCTGCGCGACCTGGCTGTCCTTGTGGTCGACGACAACGCTACCAACCGGAAAATACTGGATAGGATGCTAAAAAATTGGTCGATGCGCCCGGAGACCGTTTCCAGCGGCGAGGAAGGTCTCGCTGCGCTCGAACGGGCCGCTTCCGCCGGGTTGCCGTTCCCCCTGGTTCTTCTCGACGCGCAGATGCCGGGGATGGACGGATTTGCTTTGGCGGAAAGAATTAGGCGAAATCCCAAACTCAATGGGTCGACCATCATGATGCTGACTTCGGCCGGACAGAGCGGTGACGCTGCTCGCTGCCGCGAATTGGGAATTGCCGTCTATCTCATCAAGCCGATTCGGCAGTCAGAATTGCTCGAGGCTATCCTGGCTACCATGGGGAAGTCATCCGATATGGGTCGCGCTACGGTTGTCACCCGCCGCACCCTTCGTGAGAACCGGCGGAAGTTCCACATTCTTCTCGCCGAGGACAACGTCGTCAACCAGCGCCTGGCGGTACGCCTTCTCGAGAAGCTTGGCCACAAGGTAACGGTCGCTTCCAATGGCATCGAGGCTCTGGACTTGCTAAAGAGGTCTCCATTCGACCTGGTGTTGATGGACATCCAAATGCCCAAGATGAATGGTTTCCAGACCACCGCTGAGATCCGAAAAGAAGAAGAATCCTCTGGGGAACATCTCCCCATCATCGCGATGACCGCGCATGCCATGGAGGGTGATCGCGCGCGCTGCCTCGACGCAGGCATGGACGGCTATGTCGCCAAACCCATCCGTTTCGACGACTTGGTCGACGCCATCGAAAACCTCGGTCAGTCTCCCGAAGTTCCCAAGATGGCAGCAACGGCAACGCCCCGGCAGCCGGAGCCGAATGATATGGCGTCGGCCCTGGAGCGCGTGGAAGGGGATGTCGAACTGCTGCACGAGATGGTCGGGCTGTTTTTGGAGGAACTTCCGGAATTGTTGACAAACCTTCGGGAGGCGGTCACGGCGGGAGATGCCAAAGCAATCGAGCGCGCCGCGCACAAGCTCAAGGGATCCGTCGGCAACTTCGCTGCTCAACCCGCCTTCGAGGCGGCGTTCCGACTCGAAAAGATAGGCCGCGCCGGAGACCTGACGGAAGCTGAGTCGGGCTTTCAGGCCCTGCTGCAAGAAATTGAACCTCTCAAGTTGGCCTTTGCCGAACTCGTTAAGATGGCGGTATGAAAATGAGAGTCTTGATTGCCGACGATGACCGGGTCTCACGCCGATTGCTTAACGTGATTTTGGAGAAAAATCATTATGAAGTAGTCGAGGCGGAGGATGGCTCGGAGGCATGGGCGGCTTTGCAACAGCCCGATTCTCCAAGATTGGCCATACTCGACTGGATGATGCCAAAGATGGACGGGATTCAAATTTGCCAGGAATTGAGAAAAAGTGCATCCGAACTTTATGTTTACGTCCTTCTCCTGACCACAAAGAATCTCAAGGCGGACGTAGTCAGCGGCCTGGAGGCTGGCGCTGATGACTATCTCACCAAACCCTTCCATGCGCAGGAACTCTTGGCGCGGCTGAGGATCGGAAAACGAATAATTGACCTTCAAGGGAAGCTTATCGCCGCGCGCGAGGCGCTGCGAGACGCGGCAACCCATGATTCTCTAACCGGCCTTTGGAATCGCACAGTGGTTGTGGACCTCCTGAAGGGTGAATTGAATCGCACCCAACGCCAATACGGTTTCCTAAGCATCATCATGCTCGACGTCGATCACTTTAAGGCCATCAATGATACCTACGGGCATCAAGTTGGGGACACCGTTTTGTGCGAAGTCGCGAAAAGACTCACGTCCGTTGTGCGGCCCTACGACGCGGCCGGCCGCTACGGTGGGGAAGAGTTCCTCATTGTCCTTCCCCGGTGCGACGAACACGATTCTGTTGATATTGCAGAGAGGATACGCGCGTGCATTGACGATTACCCAGTTGATACTTACGCAGGAAGGGTCTCGGTCACCGCCAGCCTGGGTGTATCAATCACTGGCGGGGATAACTCGGTCGAGTTCGAATCGTTCCTCCGCTGCGCAGATGACGCGCTCTATCGGGCAAAGAAGTCCGGGCGCAATCGAGTAGAGGTAACCGACCTGACCTCCATGCCAGGAGTTTTTACCAGCGTGAATGAGAGTTCTCCCGTGGGTGAGCGAGCATAAGAGCTGAAGGGCGCTCTCCATCAGGATTGGGTCAGACATCGCCCCGGCAAGGAGAACGCGATGAGCAGTTCAAATGGGCAACAAGCGCTGGAGCTTGAGAACGAGAGCTTTGACTTGGTCCTCATGGACATCCAGATGCCCGAAATGGACGGGCTAGGTCTCTTTTGCGAGCGTATTTTAAGATTGCCTTCAACGTATTGAATTCACGGTTGATCGTCGATTTCTCGGCGCCTGTTTTCAACCGATTCTTCTTGTACCTTTCACAGAGGTCCAAGTTAATCGCGTGGACCAGAATCTCCCCAAAATGCGGCACGAGGTCGATAGCGATGTGATACTTCTCCCTTATATAGGCAGGCTTGCCATTCGTTTTCGCAAATTCCGCATACCTCTCGCAAAGTTCACTGAACCTCAGGCTCTTCGAGGGGCGAGTGGGTCTTCGGCGCGCAAGATCGGTCCTGACCGCACCTTCGACCTTCTGTGCCTCGCGCTTATCCGTCAACTTTGCCGACTTCCGGTAGCGTATTCCATCAACCCAGAAGTCATAGGACCAATACTTTCCACGCTTGAATAGGGCCATCCTGCACCTCGTCCGTAAAAGAAGTCCACTCGCCGTCCACACGCCTAGGTGGTTTGGCGGATGTTTCCCTGAAGGAACCCATCAATTTGTTCGAGGGTGAATCTTATGAGACGACCGATCCTGATATGGGGTATCTTGCCCTGCTTGATCCAGGTATAGACCGTCGACGGTTTTACTCCGAGGATTTTGGCGACATCCCTGATATCGTATAGCTTCGGCACTGAGCACCTCCTGAATCGTCAAGACTGTCGAAACTCTTCCAGTCAACCGACAGGGGCTCAGCCCGCCTCCTATCAAAACCAGCCCACTAACATATTCTGACCCGAACGTACCAGAACACAGAACGTATGTCAAGTATTAAATTATAAAATTTGTGATTGCCCAAATTCTCTATACAGGTATAATCATACTTTAATAGCTTCATTATGTGGCTTAAAAAGGTCGAACGGTACAATTCTAGCTTTGCCGGCCAGGGTGGCGGCCGAGAAGTCTCGAAAAAACACATATATCCAAAAAAGTCTAATCGTGCATTTATAGACGCGGGAGCCAGCATTGGGCGTTCCTTGGGAGCAGTTTGCCACCAAGTTCGCAGGGTTCGGGGTCCAACGGCGGCACAACTTTGGGATTCGCACAACCTGTCTGTAGGCTTTCTTAACAAAAAGAGGAACCGTTCGGCCTGTCGACCTGGAAAAATCCCGAGACAAGAGCGAGTCAAAGAACCGCATCCTGAAACAACCTAGCGTAAACAGTGCAGGGCAAGAAACCACAGAAGGCTAGCTCGGCGTACGCAGAATTCTTTGCTCAGACATTTGAGTCTTCGTTAGATCAAATCGACCCAGATACCCTCACACAACTGAACGCGAGTCGGCAGTTCTCTCCACTCGGCATCATCAAGAAAGTTGTTCGCGACCCACCGCATAAGATCGTGGAAATCGCGGAGTCGAAGAAGCGACTGGCTGCGGGAAGCAAAATCCTAACATGGCACAATGGACTACTTAGGACCATTATGTAATCCGTTGGAAATAAGGAACAACCTCCTAAGAATACCAACCTACCCGCGCCCATCTGTACGGGGACCCGCTACATTCTCCGCTACAGTCAGCTTTAGGCGCGGATCGCTTCAGCCTTAATCGTGCTTATGGCAACTCGTCAAGCTATAGGCGGCTACAATTGCGGATTCCCTTGCCCAAAAACCTTGCCATTGCGATCAACGCAAGCGATTGATTCTCAAGTACCGATTTGCGCAGATTCCGCTGCCCGGAATCAGATGATTCTGTTGAAAAAGTGCTTGGGTCAGGCGGACCGGCTTCAAGGCTGGTCCTCAGTTCTTCCGTCAAA